>Ga0210377_10000007_pt1 | contig 239032 bp, 232 predicted proteins | sample PLM4_65_b1redo_FD_155480 | JGI IMG/M metagenome (GOLD analysis project Ga0210377, IMG submission 155480) | Groundwater sediment microbial communities from an aquifer in East River, Colorado, USA - PLM4_65_b1 redo | ecosystem: Environmental > Terrestrial > Soil > Riparian zone | place: USA... | reverse complement strand
AAAGTCCCGGTTCCTCCTTCATTGCCGGACGCGGTTTGGATTAATAAGCCGAAGCCGGTCCCTGTGAGCGTGGAAAAAGTACACTAAATTCGGTTGCGGGGTGTCCCAAAGTTATTGACAAATTCCGAGTTCATCAATCGGGCGTCCCATCATTGAGCCTGATACATCCAACAGCAAAAGACAGGGACACCTCGGTTCTGGGTTGTCAGCAAATTCGGTACCGCCAAACGCTGTTTTTTGTTCTCCGAATGGTATTTGGTCTGCCATAGCATTTCTCCTTTTATTTTTTCTGTCGAACAAGTGATTGCCCCCCTCGCCAACACCGGATTTCAGCTATTGGCGAGTTTAGCAATGAACATGCCAAACTACTCACGTATCTTGGACGAATATATGCTTGATGCCATGTTTTGTCAACGACGGCAATGAGAAATTTAGGGTATTTCGACGAATACAGAATGCAACATGATATGTTTCAAAGAAGTACAACTACAATGAGTTCAGGAAGAAAGATGTTACAGCACCGATTGCTCAACATCATGTGATCATTTCCACGGAGCCCTGGCTGGACACACGTTCAGGGGCTTTCGGGATACGCGCTGGATACCCGACGGGAACGATGGCAACAGGGATCAGGTTGTCGGGCAGATTCAGAATTTCCCTCACCTTTTCCTCTTTAAACGCTCCTACCCAGCAGGCGCCGAGTCCGAGCTCGTGCGCAGCAAGGAGAAGGTTCTGAACACTTGCAGCCGTATCCTGGATGCAATAGAGGTGAATGCCCCGCTCGCCGTAACGCGAGGCGATTTGGTGGTCCGCGCAGGCGACGATCACCAGGGGCGCATGGGCGATGAAGCTGACGAAGTCTTGTTTTAGACCTGTTTGCGCCAGATTATTTCTGACGTCTTCATTAAAGACAAAATAGAACTTCCTGCTTTGAAGATTACCGGCGCTCGGCGCCCACCGCAGTGCGTCGACCAGAGCTTCAACCGCGCTCTCGGGTATTTCCTCGTTCGTGAAATCCCGGACGCTCCGTCTGCTTTTAATGATGTCGAGAATACTCATTGCTCGTTCTTTCTCAAGTTTCGCTGGTTCAGGCTTGTTGCCTGAATCGCACATTAATAGACTGGTTCAATCTGCAAGATTGAACCAGCAAAGAACCACCCCACCTAACCTCCCCTTGGCAAGGGGAGGGAGTGTTGTAGCCCCTCCTTGATAAGGAGGGGTTGGGGAGGTATGTTCAGATTATGTCGTTTCTATTTTGAGACGATTATTTCGCTGGTTCAGGCTTGTAGCCTGAACCGCACATTAATAGACCGGTTCAATCTGCAAGATTGAACCAGCAAAATACTATCGGTAAACCTCTCTTCGATGCCGAACGCGATAGATCACAACGGTCTTCTCCTTTTCATCGACCATGTATACGATACGGTAATTACCGACGCGCAGCCGATATCGGTCTTGACCTTTCAGCTTTTTTGATTGGGGATGAGGAAACGGCTGTTTCTTGAGGGAGAGGATTGCTTCGTCGATCTTGAGGAAGTCGGGATTTGAGATGGCATCAAGTTCTTTTTTTACTGACTTCTTGAAAGTCAGCCTATACACGCTGATGAGCCTTTCGTTTTCTGCTGTATACCTCGTAATCCTCCACCGGTTCGGCCACTCTGTCGCGAATCGCTTTCAGATCGGAGGCATCTTCCATCATTGCTTCGATCCTGTTCAGTTCCTTGATATCGATGATCGCAGCAACTTTGCGTCCTTTTTTATCAGTTACAAATCGATTTACTTTAACTTGTTCTTTTTGTTTCACACTTGTCGAAAACACGAGGTACCTCCTTACTTCACGTTTTCTGGATTATATCAGATTGCGTTTTCTTTGCAAATACCGAATGTATAAACATAGCGAGATCCGACCTACGCGACTACCCGACTAAACCGCTATCGCCTCAACCAGCTTCCAGTCATCCGACTTGTGCGCGGCTTTCCAGAGATCGTAATTGCGTTGGAGGTTGAGCCACAGCTCCGGAGTCGTATTAAACGCCTTGGAGAGACGAAGCGCCATGTCAGGGGTCACGTCGCCGCGTTCATTTACGATTTTTGACAGAGTCTTTCGTGACACGCCAAGATTCCCGGCGAGCTCGGAAATCGTCAGGGTCAAAGGCTCCATGTACTGCCTTTTCAAAATGCCGCCTGGATGAGCGGGTATTCTCGTTCGGATTCTCATTTTTTCACCTCTCTAGTGATAATCGAGATAATTCACCTGGTAAGCGTTGCCTTCCTTGAATGTGAAGACAACTCGCCAATTGCCGGAAACCTTAACAGCCCAGAAACCCTTCAGTTGGCCTTTCAACTGATGCAGGTCAGAACCTGGGTACCTCATGTCCTCCACCACGTGCGAAGCATCGAGTCTATCCAGAATATCCGCGAGCTTCTGCGCGTGCACGGCCTGAATGCCCTTCTTCGTGCCGTCGAAAAAGAAGTCCTCAAGCCCCTTATGGGTGAAGGTCTTGATCATCTATTCATAGTGTAACCCTTACGGTTACATGTGTCAAGCTGATTTTGCAGGACTGATGGAAGGGTAATTTCGTTCGAGCGTGCGAATCACGAGGAGGAGGATTGCTTCGTCGATCTTGAGAATATAGAGGTTTGTGATCTCAACAGATCCTCGGCAACTGTTCGCCTGGCAGCATGTCAATAATACGGCTGCCGCCAATGAAAGTCTCAAGCAGCACCATGCCTGTTGGCGCTTCGATCACGTCTCCGATGATCGCGGTGCTCCGGCCGAAGGGGTGGCTTTTCATGGCGGCGACTACAGCATCAGCATGCTGTTTATCCAGAATAGCAATGAGAATGCCTTCATTCGCGACATAGAGCGGGTCAAGCCCAAGGAGCCCGCAGGCGCCCTTCACCTGAGGAGGAATAGGCAGCGCAGCCTCCTGGATCTTGATGCACTGGCCTGATTCGAGGGCAGCCTCTTTCAGCGTTGTCGCAAGCCCTCCCCGTGTTGGGTCCCGCATGAAATGAATGTCGCTCGCAACAACGAGCATCTTCTTGACAAGATCGTTAAGCGGACGGGAATCAGTCTGCACCGGAGGCTCGAAGGTGAGGCCGTTGCGTTCGGCAAGGATAGCCACACCGTGATTGCCGATCTCGCCGCTGATGATGACCTTGTCTCCCGGTTTGATCCGCGATGCGGCGATTTCTACCCCTTCCCTGAGAACACCCACACCGGACGTATTGATAAAGATGCCGTCGGCCTTGCCCTTGTTCACGACCTTGGTGTCTCCGGCAACGATCCGCACATTCGCCAGCTTTGCCGCTGCTGCCATGGAGGCGATGATCTTTTTAAGATCAGCAAGAGGGAACCCTTCTTCAATGATAAAACCGGCGGTAAGAAAGAGCGGTTCAGCGCCTGCAACAGCGAGGTCGTTCACCGTCCCGCACACAGCCAGGTCGCCGATGTTGCCTCCGGGGAAAAAGAGCGGAGTAACCACGTAGGAGTCGGTGGTATAGGCAAGCCGCTTCGACGGCACATTCACAATAGCGGAATCGCCTGTGCCTTCTATGCCAAAGGCCGGGCCGAAGTGTTCGCGGATCAACTGGTGCATCATCTTGCCGCCGCTGCCGTGTCCTAAGAGAATTTTATCCATAAGTAAAAACCAGCCCCTATAATGCGAATTTAACCGCAGAGACGCAGAGACGCGGAGAAAGGCATCATGACAATAGTAAGATTTTCTCTGCGCCTCCGCGTCTCTGCGGTAAATAATGACATTTCCCAGATCTCCATTTATTGCTGCCCATACTTATAATACGCGGCGCAGCTGCCTTCGGTGCTGACCATACACGGACCCACCGGGCTGTCTGGTGTGCAGCCCGTGCCGAAGAGCGGGCATTCGGTCGGGATCTTCACGCCCCGCAGGATATCGCCGCAGGAGCAAAGCTCCGGTTCCGGCTCGTTGGAGACCTCGGGGTTAAATCGTGCAACGGCATCATAAGCCGCATAATGAGGTCGAAGCTTCAAACCGCTGCCTGGCAGAACTCCTATTCCGCGCCAATAAGCATCAGTCGGCTCAAATATCTGCTCCAGGAGAGCAACAGCCCTGGGGTTCCCCTCTTCCTTCACGATATTCCGGTACTGGATCTCTATCTCTGCCCTCTTCTGCGCGATCTGCCTGACGATCATAAGGATGCCCTCGATGATCTCTTTGGCTTCGAATCCGGTGATGACCGACGGTATATGGTACTGAGCTGCCACGAACTCATAGGGTTTTTTCCCGATGATGGTGCTCACATGGCCGGGCAGTATGAAACCATCAACCTTGACATCGGGAGAATCGAGCAAAGCCTTGAGCGCAGGAGGTACAAGCTTGTGCGATGAAAAGATCGAGAAGTTCGGCAGATCTAATCTGGCAGCTTCGAATACGGTTGCCGCGATCAAAGGCGAAGTGGTCTCGAACCCGGTGGCGAAAAAGACAACCTGTCTGCTCTTTTCTGTTTGAGCAAGCTTCAGCGCATCCATGGGAGAGTACATAACGCGTACATCTGCCCCCTCGGAACGCGCCTCCAACAACGATTCTTTCCCGCCAGGCACTCGCATCATGTCGCCAAAGGTCACAAGAACCACCTCCGGCCGCTTGGCGATCGCGATCGCCATATCAACATCATGGATCGAGGTGACGCAGACCGGGCAGCCGGGGCCGCTCAGGAGCGTGATGGTTTTCGGGATCACCCCGCGTATGCCGTGCCTGAAGATCTCAACAGTATGCGTACCGCAGACCTCCATGAGTTTAAGCGGCCTGTTGATGCCGGTCATTAAAGCATGCAATTCTTCAAGCATCTGTTTCATTGTATACCCCTGACTCCTAACCCGGATAAGCCGAAAGCGTAAGGCATCTCTCGCAAAGTTCGCAAAGGACGCCAAGAAAATCCTAAGAGGTAGGGTGCGCACCAATATGATAGATGTTTTGGTGGGCATTGCCCACCCTACTTCTATTGACTTCTATCCTTTTAGTCTTTCCCTTATCAGGTACGCCTGCCCCAGCGAAATACACGCGTCATTGCAGGGAACTTTCTCGTTCCTATACACATTCATTCCATCCTGTGAAAGCAGTCGGATCGATCTGTTCAGAAGATAGAGGTTTTGGAAAGTTCCCCCGCTCAACGCGACATCTGAAATGCCATAGGCCTCTCCCAATCGACGCACCATGGACCGGATGATAGAGGCGATGGTATTATGGAACTTCGTCGCTATCTCTTCCCTGGGTATCTTCCTGCTCATGTCGCGCAGAATGCCGCCGATGGTCCCGGAAAAATCCAGCACAGTATAGCTGTTTTCCTGCTTCAACTCAACCACGTACTCGCCATCAATTCCGTCACGGGTCAGTGATTCCAGCGCCATGGCTGCCTCGCCTTCGAAGGTATTATGGTCGCAAACCCCGATCAGGGCAGAAACGGCGTCGAACAATCTTCCCGCGCCGGACGATAGCGGCGAAAAATCACTGGATTGGGCGATGATCAGTAATTGCTCTATCTCCTTAGAACCGTATTTATCGATAAATCCGATGTCCTCTAGTATCGTTCCAGCATCTCTGCCTTTGGCCTCTACAATATAACTGACCGCGGTTCTCCAGGGATTCCGAATTGCTGCTTCCCCGCCCGGCAACGCCACGTATTTGAACTGTCCAACACGCTCGAACCCGTCACAGTCTGCAACCAGGAACTCCCCTCCCCAGAGGTTGCCGTCAGTACCATAGCCAGTGCCGTCGAAAGCAACACCAATCACTTTATCGGTCAGGCCATGTTCGGCCATGACTGAGCCTATATGAGCGTAGTGATGCTGAAGCGCGAAGCGCTTTATTTCGGATTGCGGATTTCGGATTGCGGATTTTCCTGCCCCCTGAACCCTGCCCCCTGAATCCTGGCTCACTGCCCATTGCGTTGAAAGATAACCGGGGTGTAGATCGTGAGCGATGGCGATCGGATTTGCACGATAGACCGATTTCAAGTTTAAGAGAACCTCATCGAAGAATTTTATTGTCTCATAATTTTCCATGTCTCCGATATGCTGGCTCGGAATGGCGAATTTTCCCTTGGTCAGCGTAAAGGTGTTCTTCAGATCTGCGCCGACCCCAAGCACCTCAGGCCCATCGTCGCGAAGCGCGATCGGTCCCGGTGCGTAGCCGCGGGATCTTCTGAGAAACATCAGTTCGGAGTTGGGAGTTGGGAGTGCGGAGTTGTTTTCATTCCGCAATCGAACCACTGAATCATCCTCCCGCATGAAGATATCCCGATCATGAAAAAGAAAGCCGTCCACCATTCCTGAAAGCTTGTTGATAGCCTCATCGTTGTCCCGCACGATCGGTTCTTCCGAGAGATTACCGCTCGTCATGACCAGCGCCCTGAAATGTGACGGGCCGCCTGGTCCTCCTGAGGTCATCGGATAGGTGAATAAAAGATGGTGAAGCGGCGTATAGGGCAGCATAACGCCCACATAACGATTGTTCGGCGAAACCGCATCCGAAAGATGATCGCCTGCCAGCTTTTGCAGCAGTACCACCGGTCGTCGGTTGGACATAAGCAGGTCCTTTTCATCCGTTGAAAATATACAGAATTTACTGATATCTTCTACCGAAAGCGACATCACTGCAAAAGGCTTATTGCTCTTTCGCTTGTTCTCCCGTAATCTCCGTACCGCCCCATCATTGGTCGCGTCACAGGCAATATGGAATCCCCCAAGTCCTTTGATCGCGACGATACCGCCCTGCTGTAATAATTTAATCGTCTCCTGTATCGCTTCTCCCTTCCGAACTCCGACCTCCGAACTCCGAACTCGGAATTCAACGCCTGGTCCGCACACAGGACAGGCATTGGGTTGGGCGTGATACCTTCTGTCGTTAGGATCTTGATATTCTCTGAGACAATCGGGACACATGGTAAAACCGGCCATGGTGGTGTGAGGCCGGTCATAAGGAACGGAGGTGGTTATGGAGTAACGGGGGCCGCAGTTCGTGCAGTTGATGAAGGGATAGAGGTAGCGACGGTCGTTTGGATCAAGCAACTCATGCAGGCAATCGTCGCATGTCGAAGCATCGGGAGAAACAAGCGTGAAGGGCTGACCGACGGCATTGTCCGCGCTGGCACGGATCGTAAAATCAGGATAACCCTGCAGGGGGAGTTTGGTGATCGAAATGTCGGTGATTTCGGAAAGCGGCGGGGCTTCGGCGCGGAGCCGGTTCACAAACTCGGGAATACCGGCGCCTTCCACTTCGACAAGAACGCCTTCGCTCGTATTCGTTACATAGCCCGTAAGGCGCAGGCCAGTGGCAAGTTTATACACAAAGGGCCGGAATCCAACGCCCTGCACAACGCCTTTGACTATGATCTGAGCCCGTTCAACCATTGAGCCCACGGTTCGATGCCTGCGCCGGTGGTGCACGAGACCTCGAATATCTTCAGCTGTGGATTGAGCGCCAGGGAATCGTTCCGGACCTTGTTCATATCCGTGTTCATGTAGGGCAGGAGGTCGATCTTGTTCAGGACCAATGCCGCAGATTCGCGGAACATGAGCGGGTACTTGAGCGGCTTGTCGTGGCCTTCGGCGACCGACAGGACCATCATTTTGAGGTCCTCGCCGACCTTGAACTCTGCCGGGCAAACGAGGTTCCCCACGTTCTCGATGATCAGCAGGTCCAGTTCCTTGAGCGGAAATTCGGACAGCACTTCGCTGATCATGTTCGCGTCGAGATGGCAGGCCCCGCCGGTATTGATCTGCACCACCGGCACATCGAGGGCGCCGATGCGTTCGGCATCATCGCTTCCGACGATGTCCCCTTCGATGACGCCGATCCTGCAATGCGGTTTCAACGCCTGGATCGTCCGCTCAAGAAGGGTCGTTTTGCCGGCCCCGGGAGCGCCCATCAGATTGACCACATAAACGCCGGCATCCTGGAAGCGTTTCCGGTTCTCATCGGCAATGCGGTCGTTGGCTTCGAGTATGCGCGTAACAACCTTCACTTTCATGCAGACAGTACCATCCCTTTCTTACCTTCCAAACTTCTCAGCTTCCCACCTTCCAGGCTGTTCCTCAGTTGATCTCCATATCGACGATCTCCATCTCGCGGCCGGTTTTTATATCAATGAACTTCGAGTTGCACGCTGGGCACGAAAAAACATATTGTACTTCCGATACCGTGAACTCTTTTTTGCACTCATTGCAGAGGCCGCTGACCGGGACCCGTTCGATGACCAGGTTGGCATGCTCGGCCACGGTCGTCGCCTTGGCGGCATCGAAGGCAAAGCTCAAGGCCTCGGGCATGACCCCGGCGGCGAAACCGATCCTGAGGCGGACCTCATCGACGGTATGGCCGCCTGCCTCACGGCATTTTTCGACCACGACATCAAGGATACTGAGAGCAAGCGCGGTTTCGTGCATGGATTTTCCTGACTCGACGATATCCTTATCCACCATCTGGATCGCAAAACCCGCATGGACAAGGACATAGTCTCCTAATTTAGGCTCGACGGGCAGCAGCATAAGGTTCACTTCCTTGCGCGCGCCGAACACATCAATGACCGCCGACATATTATCGATGCTGATTATTCTCGAAGGGATTGCAAGACACATTGAACGTTCCGATCACACTGGCTGTCAAATCGCGGGACACTCGGCATGAGTAATTTATCGCGTTGGAAGGACAGTGTCAAGCCAAATGCAGGTCAGCCATGAATGCGGGCCCCTGTCCTACGTTGCATTGATCTTTTTTAATTCTTCAAAAATAAGCTCTTTGACCCGGGGGATCACCGCAATGAGCTCATCATTCAGCTCCATGGACCATGAGGAGACATCCTTGGGCTGTACGCCGATGATAACGGTCTTTGGCTTCGTTCCGGTCAGCGCTGCCATGTTGAGAACGTCAATAAGGCTGATCTGGTGCAGAGAGGCCTTCTGTTCGGTCGGAAATCTCATGTCGTCAGGAGAAAAGCGGAAGATCGAGCCGGGAGTGTCGCCTGCTTCGACAACATCGATGACGATCAGGTGATCGATCTCGTGAAGCCGGGGGATCAACTGGTGGCTCACCGTCCCGGCCTCGAGCAGTTCCACGTTGCCGGGCAACGCAGTACCTTGAAGGGAATTGATGAGGTGAACGCCGAAGCCATCGTCCCTGAGAAGCAGATTGCCCACACCCAGGATGAGAATTTTTCGGGGAGGCGTTGGTACGCCTCCCCGGATCTGTTCAGGTAAGGTCATTTGGAGTGCTTTTTGAGCTTATAGCCGGTAAAGATGGACGTAAACGACCTGTCTTTGTTCACCATGCTGACCATGATGCTCATGTACACATGGATCAATACGAAGATGATAAAGAACCACATGGACAGGATGTGCACGATCCGGGTCGCCGTTTCGCCGCCGAGGAGCGCATTCACCCACAGAAAACTGTTCGGGGCCTTGATAAATCCGAACACGCTGCCATGGTAGAGCGCCCCGCCGGTCAGGGCGGTAATGATGATCACCGCGGCGACGCCGAGGTATATCAGGGCCTGGAGCGGATTGTACTTCCGGTAATCCTTGTGCGAGCCCTTGATAAAAAGGTAATAGCCCAGGATGTCCGGGACGTTCTTCAGGTTCTCGATGACCGCGAAATCCTTCCAGTCCGCGTCAAAGGTCGACCGGAATGCCATGTAGACCCTGATCACCAGCCCCAGGATCAACGCATAGGCGGCTACAAAATGAAAGAACCGCATCCAGGCCATGATAAAGCTCTCCGGCCCGCCGGTTATGAAGGGCCAGTGGATATAGAAGCCCGTAAAAGTGAGCACGGCTATGGCGATCACCCTGGTCCAGTGTTCGATAATGTAGCCGAGGCTCCATTCTTTCGTCAATTCTTGCGCCATGGTGTCCTCCCTCACGAGACCTTGAAGTCCATAATGCGGTTGGATTCAGGATGGATCACATGCACCGTGCAGGCAAGGCACGGGTCGAAGGAATGCACCACGCGCATGACCTCCAGCGGCTTCTCCGCATCTGCTACGGCCGTCCCGATGAGCGCTTCTTCGATCGGTCCGCGCACCCCGTTGTCGTCCCGCGGACAGACGTTCCAGGTCGTAGGCACCACGCACTGGTAGTTCTTGATCTTCTTTCCATCCACATCGATCCAGTGTCCCAGTGCCCCGCGCGGCGCTTCCCAGAGCCCGATGCCCTGTGCTTTATCAGGGATCTCATAATCGGTATACACCTTCGTATTTCCCTTTTTGATGTTCTCGATGATGTCGATGCCCCACTGATACATGGAGTCAGCCACCATCTTGCATTCCAGCGCGCGCGCCGCGATCCTGCCGATGATGCCGAAAAGCACCTGCGGCTCTCCTGGATGGCCGATCTTGGCAAGGGTGTCGTCGATCAGTTTTTTTGCTGTAGGCTGGCCGGAGGCGTAGGCAACGACCATGCGCGCCAGGGCGCCGACCTCCATGGGCTTGCCCTGGAGACGCGGTGCTTTGGCCCAGGTATATTTTTTGTTCGGATCGTATTCTGTGTATTCCGGTTCCGTTACGCCGACGGCCGGGTTGAGCGGCTTTCCGCCTTTGTACCAGCTGCGGCCCGTATGCTCCATGACATCTTCCGGCTTGGCATCGTGGACCTTCGGGAAATCGGAGGCGAATATCGCGCCCCGGGGCAGCAGCCGCTTTTTAGGATCAAAGGAAGCATCCTCGAACACACCCCAGGAAAGGAAATTCGCCGGACCTTTGCCCACGCCTGCAGCGCCGAGATAGAACGGTGCAATGGCCAGCAGGTCTGCGATGAACACGGTATCGATCCAGTCCTGAAGCTCCTTGACTCTGAAGAGATAGTTCTTGAGATCGTCCACGGTCGGCACATGCGTGACGCCTCCCGGAGGGCTCGTCATGGTCATCGGCATCCTGCCGCCGAAGAGAGCGCTTACCTGGGACGCCTTTGCCTGCATTTCGAGCGCTTCCAGATAGTGGGCCACGGCAAGGAGGTTCACATCCGGCGGCAGCTTATATGCCGGATGGCCCCAATAGGCGTTCGCGAACGGGCCGAGCTGGCCTGAGCCTACAAAAGATTTCAGCTTGGCCTGGACTTTTTTGAGAGACGCCTCCTTGGGCTGAGCGTTGAGCGCCGAGACTACGTCAACATAATCAAGCGCGTTCAGGTGGTAGAACCAGAGAATATGAGAGTGAACGAACTGGGCTCCTTCAATGATGTTCCTGATGATACGGCCGTTGTCCGGTATCTTTATTTTAAAAGCATCATCCATGCTCATTGACGATGCATGGCCGTGAGAGGTCGGACAAACTCCGCAGATACGCTGCGTAATGTGCCAGGCGTCCCGCGGGTCCCTGCCCTGCAGGATGATCTCGAATCCCCGGAACAACGTGCCCGTGGTCCATGCATCCTTGACCTTGCCGCCTTCGACCTCAACATCGATCCTAAGATGTCCTTCAATTCTGGTGAACGGGTCTATGATTATCCTGGCCATTATTTTTTACCTCCGTCTTTATCCTTGGTCCTGCCCGATGCCGCAGTACTCACGGCATGCACCGCGATACCGACCGCCGTTGCCGCCGCGGCCACTGCTCCAAGCGTATCCGCGCCGGCCTCAACTCCGCCCAGTCCGGGGATCTTGACGCCGGGGAGCCGTTCATAGAACCCGGCGAACTTATCGGTCCAGCCCCGCTCTGCGCATCCGATGCAGGGTCCGCCGGCCTTGATGCACCAGCTCGTCCTGTCGTTGTACTGGACCTTGGGACATGCCGACCAGGTCATAGGACCCTTGCAACCCACTTTGTACAAGCAGTAATTAAGGGCTTCTTCCTGAGTCCCGAACTTTTCCACGAACCTGCCAGCATCAAAATGGGCCCTTCGTTCACAATTATCATGAATGGTCTGGCCATAGAACATAACGGGTCTGCCGAAGCTGTCCAGATCGGGAATTTTCCCAAGGAGGAGAAAGTTTACCACCACGCCCACAAGATACTGCGGGTTCACGGGACAGAGGTCCAGGTTGACCAGCGGCTTACTGATGCCGACCCGTTTAAGCGCCTCTGAAACCCCAATGATCTGGGAAGGATTCGGTTTGGCCGCCGGCACACCGCCGTCGGTAGCGCAACTGCCAATGGCAAGGATCGCGATGGCGGGAGCGGCATTTTCCTTGAACACCTCAAGCATTTCTTTATTGGCGATCATGCCGTGGCCTTTTTTCGTGGGGATACCGCCCTCAACGATCAGGATATAGCCGCCCTCTTTCCGGGACTTGGCAAGGATCTCTTCGGACTGTTTACCCATGGCAGCCATGATGGTTTCATTGTAGTCAACGCTCAGAATATCAAGAATGACCTGGGCAGGACTCGGGTAGGTTGCCTTGACAAAGGCCTCGGTGCATCCTGAATCGGATGCAAAATTGAGCCACACCACCGGTTGGCGCTTTGTGGCTTTTTCTATTGCAGCAGCGATTTTTGGGGCGAATGATTCAGATAGGCCAAGGAGGACGGCAGTTGCACCACAATATTTGAGGAAATCTCTTCGTTTGATACCACGGAACTCCAGCGCATCAAGAAACTGCTTACTCACTTCATCTTTCTTTCCCATAAGCCTCCTCCTTCTTTATGTTAAACAAAAAGTCTGGAATGGAATAGATTGTGATCATGAGGTCTGAAGCAAGTACTGCCTATTTGCCGGCGCTACCAATTGTAACATTCATATCATGGTCGAAATTATTTGTCAAACTAATATTTTTATTAATTCCGCTTATAGCTATTCACCTATCGGTTAGGGCAAAGTTGGCCCCTGCGAATTGTTCATGAGCCCGATATCAGTAAAACTCTATCTCCATACATATAGAATGTCAAGGCAGCCGAAGATAATACAGGTTGCTCCAGGGCGGATCAAGGGCAGGAGAGCCAAAGAATTTCCAGGAAATTTTTTCGATCACTCGCGTACAAGCGTGACGGACTGGTCTAAGACCCACGCAACGCCGAACCCGACCATAAAAACATGGCGCGACCGGACAAGCGGACTGTGCTCGAACACCGCTCCGGAAAGGTTGTCGTAGCGAAGAAAGGACCCGAACCAATGGCGATCGAACCGTTTGCTCAGGGACAGGATAGCCAGCGATCCGCTGTAGCCGCCTCGGGCATCGTAGGCCGGTCTGCTGCCGGGAATTGAGAACTCCGGGGATACCTCATAGTAATAGTCATGGTACGACTCTGTTGCAAAAAGCGGCCCCATCGCCGCGCCGATGTTCCAGGCGCTTTGTCCCGCGTTTTTTAGATCGAAATTAAGTTGTGGATTTAGTACCCAGCCGGTGCCATCCATGCGAGAGTTTTTTATCATGTAGACCGCTCGCAGGGGGAGCCTGAATTGGAGCGCACTGTCACCGGTGCAATCGTTCACCAGGCAGACCTCAAGGGAGGGGCCTATCTGGACCGAAGGATCAAGGTCACTCATCCCTGTGCGTACGTTATTTCCGCTGCTCCTGACCGGAGCTCCGGCATCAAAGCTCATATTGAGCCGCACTCGGTCAGATTCGAACAGAAGGCCGTAAACACCCTTCCGGTCGACCCTCAGCAGCTTGCCGCGATAGACAAGATAGGGCAGCGGGAGCAGAAGAAGGCGTTGATGATCAGCCCCCCGATATTCCGGCAGGCTCAAGCCGGTAAACCCGGCACCGACCTCCCAGAGCGGCATTTCCTGCGCCTGAGTTAACGGTGCGAATAAGGTGATAACGAAAGACATGGAAATCACGAACAACTTCATGAGAACAGCTCCCCGTTCATTGAAAAGTGTCGAAAGTTAACCGGCATGAGTATTATAGTTAAAGGGAAGAGATGCAGCAAGATGAATAAAAAATAGATTTCGGCAGGAGGGAAACAGCAGGAGAGGAAAAGCCATCCTCCCCTGCTGAGGCCTTAGTATTTGAGGGACTCGATGCTGTCATTGCGAGGAGCGGAGCGACGCGGCAATCTCGACTCATCAGACAGATACGAACTACGAGATTGCTTCGCTACGCACGCAAAGACGGCTTAACAGACTTATTAAGGATACATCATTATTTGAATGTTTTCAGAATGTACTCAGCGATCGCCTTCGCATCCTTTTCAGGGATCGTCTTTTCGCTGAATTGCGTCATTCCCGGCCCTGGCGTTCTCATGTTTTTGATGATATCCTGAGCGGTCTTTATGTTATTTTTCTCGCGGTCCTTTTTGTGAAGTGTTTTCTGGGGTGTGATCAGATTCCCTCCATCCACGTGACAAACCGCACAATGTTGTTTAAAGAGCGCCTCTCCAGTCGGTTGTGCTGCGTCAATACTTCCTGCAAACATCACTGATATGCTCCCTGCTGCTATAGCAAACATCGCGATAATTGGCATTCTTTTCATTGTCTCTCCTTTCTCCATCCATCATATTGTAGTTCAAAGAGCGCGCTTCCCCTCTCAAGGGTCTGACTCGCACGTCCTGTGAGGAAAGTATAACCTAAAACGGTTAAAGTGCAAGTTTTCAGATAGAAAGGGCGGAAGTTTTCTTCTTGCTCGGGTGAAAAGGATTAGCTCTTTTGAGATATTCAGGGCAATTAAGCGAGATGGTTGCAGTGAGAAGGATGCAGGGCGGCGGTCAGTGGCAACTGCCGGTTTTTCTCTATTTCAGGGTGGTTTAATCACGTCACTTTGCCCTATGTCCCTTGGTCACGGCAAGAAGGTCTATTTCGTGCGGTACCAGCGGCAGGCTGCATATCCTTTTCCTTGTGTCGTTTAGCGGACGTACGCCTTGGGCACTCGTTTCGAGCTGCTTTCGAATGAGGCTCTCTAATGCAAATAATACTGTATCCCCTGTCGTGCCGCTACTATACAGGGGGGAAGGCAGGCAGGAACCAGCGCCGGGGGACGGAAAGTGCGCCTGCGGGATATTATCTCCTGCGGGATTCCTGCCTGCCAACTCTGAGCAATTGAGATCCGTTTTATACAGAGCCATACCAGTTCTCCAGTTGCCTGACATGCCTTGTTTATGATACTACGATGTTCGTACCTCTGCCACTTCGCGGGCTTTTCTCCAGCCTTCCTGTGCCAGGCGTGCCATCCTGGCAGTTCCCCAGGAGCGAAGTTCTTGAAAGTAACGCTTCGGGTCTGTTTTTGCATATTGCAGGATCTGCTCACGTTCGCGAACAGAATCAATGCCATCTGTCGGGGTCATACTGCGCCAGGTGCCGTAACCTTCATCAAAAAGGAATTCCGGCGTTATGCCGCCCGCTGGTTCGGGAATGTGGCTGAGCATGAACCTGGCGACATCCATATTATAGGCGATCATCCAGCCATTATCGCGGATCATGGCCCGGGGATCGAAAGCTACGCCTTCGGAACAGAGCGGGCACCGTAGGTCGGTGACAACTTCCTGGGGCAGCAGAGAATCTTTAAATTGGAAACTGGCGGTCTTTGCACCGCAATGACAGCGGATTGCATGATCCATACACATAACGCTTTCCTCCTGGACACTGGAACTGTTCTAATCTGACTACGATGGTACAATACAGGAGTAATTTTGTCAAGTATTAATTTACTTTTCGTGTGCTCTTACGCAAATACGTCTGCGTATGGTGCCTTACGGCCTGTTGTAATGCGGGGTAGTACCAGAAGGAACGAGAAAAAGGATTATCGAGAAACGAAGTGAGGTCCTCTGAGGCCTAACGTATGCAGCGGCTATCGAAGTTCGCTTCTCTTACTCAGGTCGGCTATCATGAACGCGCATGACGAGAGCGCCGGAAAGCAGAATAAGGAAGCCGCCGATCAAAGCAATTGCGGGAGGCGTTTCAGCCAAAAAAAGGAACGCCAGCGGAATGGCTGCAAGGGGTTCAATATATCCAAGGATTGCGGCATGCTGGGCCAGCACCTTCCGCAGGGCGCTGAAATAGAGGAGCGGCGCTGTCGTGGAGTGAAGCAGGCCCGTTAGCAACAATAATATCCCCGAGCGCATGCCGATGGCATGCTCCACGGACAACGCTGCCGGGGCTGTTGCGACGATCGTTATCCAGAGCAGTATGATGATCGCTTTCTGGTGCAGCAGCAACTGGCTCAGTTTTCGGGAAAAAATGATGACAAAAGCGTACCCCACTCCCGAGGCAGTACCTGCCAGGACGCCGGGCAGATGTGCGCTGCCCAGACTGAGCCCTCCATTGCCAAAAACGATCATGGCCATCCCCGCCGCCGCGATCGGCAGCGAGATCAGCGTTACCCGCTGCAGCCGCTCCGCGATCATGAATGGCGCGAGCGCGGCCACGATCACGGGCGCCGTGTAATGGGTGAAGATTGCGTTGGAGACCGTGGTATGGCCGAGCGCGTAAAAATACGTCAGATTATTCAGGATCGAGGCTAGCGCCAGACCGGCATAGAGATACCAGTAGTCCAGATTGAAGACCGCGTTAGGGAAATCCCCCCGCACCTTCAGGACAACCGGCACGACGATCCCGGCAATGAGCGATGTGTAGAAAAGCACGACGACCGGCGGAAGCTCCATCCAGCGGATAAGGAGCCCCCAGGTGCTCCAGATGAACATGGCAAAAACGATTTTTAAATAATTTTTCATGTTTAAAAAAACAAGAGCCAGGAGTCGGAATACAGAATAAATTTCTTATTCTTTACCCTTCCCCCTGGCTCCTGGCTACCGTCTCCTGATGACTCTTTTCGCCCTATAACAGCCCGCTTAGTAGCGGTAGTGCTCCGACTTGTACGGGCCTTGCTTCGGCACGTTGATGTAAGCGGCCTGCTGGTCAGTCAGCTCGGACAGTTGCGCGTTCAGCGTCTTCAGCTGCAAACGCGCGACTTTTTCATCGAGGTGCTTGGGCAAAGTATAGACACCCACCGGGTATTTGTTGCTACCCTTTACGGCTTCAGTCCACAGCTCGATCTGCGCGATGGTCTGGTTGGCGAAAGAAGAGCTCATCACGTAGGACGGATGGCCGGTGCCGCAACCCAGGTTCACCAGACGCCCCTTGGCCAGCAGGATGATGCGCTTGCCATCAGGGAAAATCACGTGATCGACCTGAGGCTTGATCTCATCCCACTTGTATTTTTCCAGCGAGGCGACGTCGATCTCGTTGTCGAAGTGGCCGATATTGCACACGATGGCGTTGTTCTTCATCTTCTTCATGTGGTCGTGCGTGATGACGTGGAAGTTGCCGGTGCAGGTCACAAAAATATCGGCCTTGTCGGCGGCGTATTCCATGGTCACTACGCGGTAGCCTTCCATCGCGGCTTGCAGCGCGCAGATCGGGTCAATTTCGGTAACCCACACTTGCGCCGACAAAGCGCGCATAGCCTGTGCCGAGCCTTTCCCCACGTCGCCGTAACCGCAAATAAGCGCGATCTTGCCCGCGATCATCACATCGGTGGCGCGTTTGATGCCGTCCACCAGCGATTCGCGGCAGCCGTACAGGTTGTCGAACTTGGACTTGGTGACGGAGTCGTTCACGTTGATGCCGGGGAATTTCAGTTCGCCGCGTTCATGCATCTGGTACAAACGATGCACGCCGGTGGTGGTTTCCTCGGTCACCCCCTTCACGGCAACGAGGCGCTTGGAATACCAGGTCTTGTCAATTGCCAACTTGGCCTTGATCGAAGCGAACAAGATGGTTTCTTCTTCGGAAGCGGGCTTGCCGAGCACCGATGCGTCTTTTTCAGCGCGTGCGCCCAGGTGCAGCAGCAGCGTGGCATCGCCGCCGTCGTCCAGGATCATGTTGGTCAAACCGCCATCCGCCCATTCAAAGATGCGGTGCGTATAGTCCCAGTACTCGGTCAGCGTTTCGCCCTTGACCGCGAACACCGGCGTGCCTCCCGCAGCGATAGCAGCGGCGGCGTGATCCTGGGTTGAGAAGATGTTGCACGAAGCCCAGCGTACCTGCGCGCCCAGTGCCGTGAGCGTCTCGATCAGCACGGCTGTCTGGATGGTCATGTGCAGCGACCCGGTGATGCGCGCGCCTTTCAGCGGCTGGGTCTTGGCGAATTCTGCGCGGATGGCCATCAGGCCGGGCATTTCAGTTTCGGCGATGGCGATTTCTTTGCGGCCCCATGAGGCCAGGTTGATGTCGGCGATGACGTAGTCTTTAGTAGACATAAAGTTCTCCATTCAGGTTCATGAATGGGCGCCGTTGCTGCCTGTTGAACCACCCATCGAGCCTGACAGACCCACCTTGCGGTGACTGCTGCAGCGCCCCTCGAGGGTTGGAATATTGAGGGCAGCCACACTGGGCTGCCCCCTACATAATTCTTAGAGTATTAAATTAGATGCGGTATGATTTTATATTTTTAATCTGCAATCCGAATTCCGCAATCCGCAATTACTTCACTCCCGCGTCCTTTTTGAGCTTCGCGGCCTTGTCCGTCTTTTCCCAGGTAAACTCAGGTTCGGTCCTGCCGAAGTGGCCATAGGCCGCGGTCTTCTTGTAAATAGGCCGCCTGAGGTTCAGCGTTTTCACGATGCCCTTGGGCGTCATGTCGAAGTTTTTCCTGATGATTTGGACGAGCTTGTCATGGTGGATCTTGCCCGTGCCGAAATCGTCGACATGGATGGAAACCGGTTCAGGAACGCCGATGGCATAGGCCAGCTGCACCTCGACCTCGCTGCAGAGCCCGGCAGCCACGATGTTCTTGGCAACGTAGCGGGCCATGTAGGATGCCGAACGGTCGACCTTCGTCGGGTCCTTGCCCGAGAAGCAGCCGCCGCCGTGGCTTCCCACGCCGCCGTAGGTATCAACGATGATCTTGCGGCCCGTGAGGCCCGTATCGCCCATGGGACCGCCGGTCACGAACCTGCCGGTGGGGTTGATGTGATAGATGATGGTCTTCTCATCGAGCAGCTTCTTCGGAAGCACCGGAAGAATAACCTTCTCGATGATCTCTCTGCGCAGCTGCTTGAGCGTCACATCGGGGCTGTGCTGGGACGAGACAACGATCGTATGAAGCCGGTAAGGCTTGCCGTCCTTGTATTCGATGGTCACCTGAGACTTGCCGTCGGGCCGCAGATACGGAAGGATCTCTTTCTTCCTCACTTCTGAAAGACGGCGGGTGAGCTTGTGTGCCAGCATGATGGTCATGGGCATCAGCTCCGGCGTCTCATCGCAGGCATACCCGAACATGAGACCCTGGTCACCGGCGCCTCCCGTGTCCACGCCCATGGCAATGTCAGGCGACTGGGAATGGACCGAGGTGATGACCGCGCAGGTCTCGGAATCGAACCCGTACTTTGCCCGGGTGTAGCCGATGTCCTTGATGGTCTGGCGGACGATATCGGGGATCTCAACATACCCCTTGGTCGTGATCTCTCCCGCCACCATGGCAAGACCGGTGGTCAGAAGCGTTTCGCAGGCCACACGGCTCATGGGGTCCTGCGCAAGCAACGCGTCCAATACCGCGTCTGAGATCTGGTCGGCTATTTTATCCGGATGCCCTTCGGTTACCGATTCCGAGGTAAAGAGATAATTCTTATTAATACTGCTCATCTGTTGCCCTCCCGGCCTTTAAGACCTAAAAAATTTCGTTCTTATAACACAGTCACAGTTTTTGTTCAAGATAAAACTGAACTGAGGTCATCCATACAGTCTTTGTACCGAAAATACCGCAGCCAGCACCGCAAAGGTGGTAGCACAATACATTAACCGAATCGACATTTCAATACATTTTTTGTCAAAATCTCGCAGTCCATCGCCGATAGAAGGTTTATCCGAAATCAGCCCGCCATAGGCACTGGGACCGCCGAGCCGGAGACCGAGCGCCCCTGCTACCGCTGCCTCGGGATACCCGCTGTTGGGGCTCGCGTGCTTCCGGCCATCGCGAAGGCTTATGCGAAAAGCATTCCTGCCGGAAGCGCCGGGCAGACACCAGGCTGCCAAAGAGAGCAGTACCGCCGAGATACGGGCCGGTACGAAGTTAGCCAGGTCATCAAGCCTTGCCGCTGCCCAGCCGAAGTTCTTATAAGCAGCATTGTTGTACCCTACCATGGAATCGAGGGTATTCACGGCCTTATAGGCCATGGCAAGGGCAGGCCCGCCGAGCGCTAGATAAAAGAGCGGAGCAATGACGCCGTCAGAAGTGTTCTCTGCCACGGTCTCGACCACGGCCCGGGTGATACCCTGCTCATCGAGGTCCGCCGTGTCCCTTCCCACGATCATCGACAGGGCAAGTCGCGCCCCGGCGATGTCACCGCCTTCCAGATAAACAAGCACATTCCTCGCCGATCGAGACAGGTCCCGCGCCGCAAGGGTGGTATAAGCAAGCAGAACAGCAATGATGAAGCCCAACAGAGATGAAGCGGAGGATGCCAGGAAAAGGAGCAGGGCGGAAAAAGCATACACCAACAGAACAATGAGCATGACCAGAAGAACGCCGGCTCTTTTTTCGGACCTCGGTGAACGGGCGAAACGCCTGAGGACGGTCTCTGTCCAACCGATCATCCAGCCAATGCCGCGGACCGGATGCGGCAGCCACCGGGGATCACCCAGGACCAGGTCCAGAAAAAAAGCAACAAGGACCACCATGGCGGGCATGGCGATCACGTCTGCGTGCCCGAAGGCGCTCCGTCACCATTCTGCAGGATCTCATAGAGTTTTTTCATGTCAAGACTTGCCCGCACGGTAGCGGCAAGTTTTTCGAAGCCATCCTGCTTGAGTTGCTCGTAGGAACTTACGGCGGAAGCGGCCATTCCTTTGTGTTTGCGGATCCCGTCCAGGAAACTTTTCCTGAATGCGTCGCTGTCGAACAGGCCGTGAAGGTAGGTCCCCCAGACCCTCTGGTCCTCTGACTGAGCGCCGTCATTTCGTGATCCACCAGCAGAGCGAGCCTGGAACGCAGAAAGGACCCCAGGTTTTTTCCTGGTCCTCCCCATGTGGATCTCATACCCGCTCAGTTCGATATTCCCGTCCCAGAGCGTGGACGCAAGCGTTCTGGCCGTGACCTGTACGGTCTGCTTCTCCTGCTGCATGACCGTCGTGACCGGAAGCAGCCCCATGCCGTCAGCTTCCCGCATATCACCATCGGTCATAAAGGGGTCGTTGATCGTAAGCCCCAGCATCTGATACCCGCCGCAGATGCCGACCACCATGCCGCCCGCTGCGGCATGGTCCCTGATCCCCTGCTCCAGGCCCGTTTCCCGGAGAAACAGCAGGTCGTTGATGGTATTCTTGCTTCCGGGGATGACCACCACATCGGCGCCCGCTAATGCAGCGGGATCGCGCGTATACCTGACCTGCACCCCCTGCTCCGCGGCAAGTGCATCGAGGTCGGTGAAGTTCGAGATGTGGGGAAGGTGGAGAACAACGATATCGATTGCATCAATTGCGGATTTCGGATTGCGGATTGCGGATTGTCTCTCGCGAGAACCAACATTTTCCAGCACGACGCCGTCTTCCTCCTGGATGTAGATGTCCTTGAAGTACGGGATGACGCCGAGCACGGGAATGCCTGTTCTTTTTTCGAGAAAATCGAGGCCGGGAGCAAGGAGAGAAACCTCTCCGCGGAACTTATTGATCAGGAAACCCTTGATGCGCGACCGCTCATGAGGTTCGAGCAGTTCGAGGGTGCCGACCAGGGAAGCAAAAACGCCGCCCTTGTCGATATCAGCGGCCAGGAGCACCGGCGCGTGGGCCATCTCCGCGGTCCGCATATTCACGATATCGCGGTCCTTCAGATTGACCTCGGCAGGGCTGCCCGCGCCTTCGATCATGATCACGTCGTACTGCCGGGCAAGACGCTCATAGCTGCCGCATACCGCTGTCCAGGCATCGTGAACGTACCGGCCGTACGCTTCCGCTGAATAGTTTCCGACAACCTTCCCCTGCAGGATCACCTGGCATCCGATATCCGAGCTTGGTTTCAGCAGGATCGGGTTCATATCCACATGCGGTTCTATGCCTGCAGCCTCGGCCTGCACCACCTGGGAACGTGCCATCTCCAGACCGTCGCGCGTAACAAAAGAGTTGAGCGACATATTCTGGCTTTTAAACGGCGCAACGCGCAGTCCGTCCTGATAAAAAATGCGGCATAATGCCGCGCAGAGCACGCTTTTCCCGACGCCGGAGCCGGTGCCCTGGATCATGAGGGATCGAGTCATAGGTTTTATGGTTGTTTTTGTTCCGCGACCACTTCGTTGAACAGCTGCACCGGATCAAAGGGCTGAAGGTTTGCGTTGAATGTCACGCCGCCCGCTGGCGCCTCGAGGATCGTGATCTCGAAGTGGACCGTGCCCTTCGGTAAGAGTTTGCTGCGCTGCTCCTGAAGATTCCGCGCTTTCAGTTCCTGGATATTGGTGCCCCGCTTCGCGAGGATCTCATAGTCCCGGCGCGTGTAGAGCTCAATGCCGTTCAGCATTCGGGCCCTGCCAAGCAGTATCCCCTGGTTGTCGAACATTTCAGCAACGATGAGCCATGCGGGCCGCTCCACATCCGTGGTATTCACAATGTCGCCGGATATTACGTAGTCGCCTTTGGTATCATACGTCGCTGCTGTGTTCATTACCTCCAAACCGTCAATCGAGGTCAGCATCCCGACCGGTGCTTGCGACACGGGTGTGGATGCCTTGAAATGGGAGAGTGCGCTATAGCCAACTGCGGCAATAATGAGGACCGCGATCGCCAGCACCATCAACTGCCTTGAAGTGGAAGAGGTTGCGGCAGGGCTGGATGCGGACACTGCTGCCGGCCGGACCGAGCGGGTTTGTTCGGGCGTCGGTTTTATTGCCGCCTTGGCCTGCTCGCGCGGCTGCGGCGGAGCGGGCATTGGCCTTTCAGCATCGCCCGAGGCCGGTGCAACAGCAGGTGCGGGAGCAGATGCTGCAGGAGGCGCCGGGGATTTGGCGCTGCTCGCAGCCGGGGGCACTGCCTTCCGCGGATTACGCTTGTAGTTATCGAGGTCTTCTTTTGAGATCGTTATGGGAACTCCGCATTTTGAACAGGCGAACTTAATGCCCGATCCCGAGATCTTGTCCTCGGATATGCGGAAGGACTTGCCGCAGTTGCTGCAGCGGACATCCATTTTCAGCGGTTGCTGAACAACAGGCGGGGGCGTCGGCGCTGTCTTGTTCGGCTCGAAATACTGCTCGCTTTCTTCGCGAGTGATCGTTACGGGATTACCGCACTTGGAGCAGGCGAACTTAATGCCCGAGCCCGTGATCTTGTCCTCGGACACGCGGAAGACCTTGCTGCAGCTGCCGCAGCTTACTTCCATTTTCCGGGGTTCCGAAGGAGCAGGCGGAGTGACCGGCTCCGCCGCCTTCGATCGAGCATACTGCTCAAACTCTTCCCGGGTGATCGTTACAGGACCGCGGCACTGCGAACAGGCGAATTTTATGCCCGTACCGGAGATCTTTTCATCGGCTATTCGGAAAAGTTTGTTGCAGTTTCCACACCGGACTTCCATGCAGCGGGCCTCCTGAAAACGGCAAAAAAGCAACGGGATATCCAGCGAACGTTCTGGGGCACATTGTAATATAATTCAGTAAAATTAGCTACAGCTCATCGGGGTTTTTTCCCTCATCGTTCTCATCGGACGTGTCCTTTTTCTCGCCGGGGATACGGTACTCATCGGAAGCCCACTTCCCCAGATCGATCAGCCGGCACCGGTCGGAGCAGAAGGGCCTGAAGGAATTATTCTTCCAGGGCGTCTTCTTTTTACATACCGGGCACGTTACGTTCAGGTCTGTCATTCCGAGATCCTTTTCCTGGCCATTGTTTCATTTTACCATATAGGTTATCGGCACAGTAACCCAACCACTCACGTACGGCATCGGAGAAGCCCGGTACACGGTCTTGACAGAAGCAGTATCAAGAACAGCATAGCCCGAACTTTTGGAGATCTCGACCTGGTCCACCTCACCCGTAGGTTTGAGCTTGAACCGCACCCGGACCACGCCCTGGATGCCACGCTCCCGCGCAAACCGGGGGTATTTCTTTGCTCTTTCGATCTGCGACTCGATAACTGCCCACTGTTCAGCTGAGATCGTTCCGATGCCGGAAACCTGGCCTGTTCCTGGCGCAGAAATCGCTTCCTGCTGCATATCTGGCGCATTGACCGTGGCTGCATCCCGGGTATCCTGATTGGAGCGCTCTCCGTGCGCTGCTTCTGAAGGCGATTGGATGACAGCAGTCTGCGGCGTAATCGTCTCAACAGGCTTGCTGGTATCTTGCAGCAGTTGCCGTCCAACCCTGCGGGAAGTCCCGGCATCCGATTTGCTGCCCAAATCGACAAGGGATACCAGGATATGGCCTTGCGGAGACCGCACCATGCCCCCTCCATACCCCGCAACAGCGATGGCGCTGCCTAAAAGCAGGATGTGGACAAACACGGACAGGTAGAGTGATCGTTGGAATGTCATATAATTCATTCAGGATTCAGGAGCCGGAAGAGAATCTTTATTTTGCAGATTCTGGCTCCCGACTCCTGGTTCCTGATTTCCGATTTTACTGAAGTTGCTAGAACTGAACGGTTACTCCCCCATAAATCTCACGGGGCGGCATTGGATAGTATCTGACCGTTTCGTATTTTCGGTCAAACACATTGTTCATACCAATGAATACTTCGCCGTTGACCCCGGAGGAGATCGATATGGCTTGCGTGATCTTGCTGTCCATAACCGCGTATTTCCACTGCGCTTCGCCCTGCTTTACGTAGTTATCAACCATGCGCCCCTCTACGTATACATTCGTCTTCGCGAACAGTGCTAGATTTACTGAGCCCTTCAGTTGGGCCTTGGGGATCGTATAATATATCTTTGCACCGGTCGTTGTATCAACCGGATTCATGTATGTGTAGCTGACCGCAAACGTGACCTTCTCGGCAACCCTGAGCCTGGCTTCGGCCTCGCCGCCCCTGATGCGAGCTTTGCCGATGTTTTTCGGGGTATACATAAAGGTCGTCACCGTAGGCTGGCTTTCCACCCAATCGATCAGATTTTCCACTCTCCGCTCAAAACCGCGCACGCTGACCGTGCTGCCCGTCCCAAAAGGCTGCTCAATGCTTCCCTCGTATTCTACTGCTTTTTCAGGCTTAAGATCAGGGTTGCCGTCGGTGATATAGGTTGTGCCGAGAAACGTGGAGCTGCTGTACGGCCAATACAGGTCGTAAAAGGTAGGCGCCCGGAAGCTCCTGCCGGCGGAGGCCCGGATGATCGTACCCGTGTGCGCAAAGAGATACCGCGCACTCGTTTTTGGGCTGAACTTATCGCCATAGATCGAATGATTGTCGTACCTGCCCCCCACAATAAGGAGAAAAGATTCTCCCGCGCTGATCTCGTCCTGGAAATAACCTGCCGAGAGCCTGGCAGCATGGTCACCCGCTGCCGAGCTCGCCATCTGGTCCCCTTTCGCTTCCGCACCAGCCGTTATCAGATTCCAGGAATTGGCAAGCCAGTTCACTTGAAGATCGCCGCCGGTGGAAACGCTTTTTTGCCGGGTGTCGTCCGGCGGGAAAGCGTCGGGGTTCGTATAGGCGACTTTTTCACCATTGTAAAAGGTGTTCAACTTCAGGCCGAGTTCCTTGGAAACCTCCACACGATAGCCGAGCCCGGCAATGATGCCTTTCGTCCCCTGTCTCGCGCGGGGAGAAGAATACTGCGTTGAACCGGGCACACCGTTTTCCTTATCAATGGAATTCATGGTAAGTTCGAGCGAAGAGTGCTCGGCTATTTCATATCCGATCTTTCCGCCTGCGGTCCACTGATCCAGATCACTGTTCTGACGATAGCCGTCCGAGGTTTCTCTTCCCGCGTTAAGGGCATAAAACCAGTTGTCAATTTTCCCGGAGTTGCCTGCCGAGATTGAATCAAACCCATGGCTGCCGATGGTCCCCTTCACGTTCGTCCGGCCTTGGTCAGGTCTCTTCGTTATAATATGCACCACGCCGCCCACCGCGTCCGCACCATAAAGGGCCGAAGACGGTCCGCGCACGATCTCGATCCGGTCAATTTCGTCCAGGGTGACCGGCAGGTCTGTCATACTAAACCCGCCGGTGCGGGGAGAGTTCAGCCGTTTGCCATCAAGAAGTACAAGCACCTGCGCCGATGAAGACCCCCGCAGGCTCAGTTGACTGAGTGCGCCACGAGGGCCGTACTCAAGCGGCATCACTGCAACTGCCGACCGTACCGCCTCCGCCGCATTCGATGCGCCGGACTTCTTGATCTCGTCGGCGGTGATGACCGTGACCGACTGCGTTACATCCTGGGGACTTTTTTCGGTCTTCGTCGCCGTGACCACGATCTCCTTCAAGGTTACCTCCGGCTCCCCGGCGAAAACGACCATGGACCATGCAACAGACAACATTCCCGCAAACACCATGACCACAAACTTCTTCATTATATTGATTCTCCTTCTTTCGAGGTTGTGGGAACGAGAGGTCTCCTGGCTTAGGACATCCTACTCACCGGCCTTCCCATCTGATACAAAAGACAGTGGCGTGCTCGGCTTTCGTTTCCATCACAGTTGCGCGACAGCTGGGGATTCGCACCCCCTTCCGCTTCTCTGTTCCCGGTTTGATCGTATGTACTACCCTACTGCACTATCCTTCTTCCGCTTTTTTCTTGATGACCACCTCCTCTTTGATCGACGCGCTGCGCGTCAGACCACTTCATATTTTTTTATATCCAGGAACCAGAACCCGTCCCTGCTGATGACGTCCGCGTCGGTGATGTTTATTTTCCCTCGGAAAAGCGGCCCGCTGGTGACAAACGTATGGAACTCTCCGCTTTCGCCGCACACATCAAGTTTTTTCGATCGCAGATATTCGATGAAATCCTGGTCCATCTTCCGGCCGATATATTTTTTGTCGATCAGTTTCTGGTCTCCGCTGGCGACAATGGTCTCGAAGCCGCAATCGATAAAATCCCGGATGATGTCCTCGGTCTTCATCCCCCAAAGCGGCTCGAACGGCAGAATGCCGAGTTCTCCGCATACCCGGTCGACCCACTCTTTGTGAGGTTCGAGATAAATATCGCCAAAGACCATGCCTTGTGCGCCTTTAACCGCAAGTTCGCCTACGGTCCTCTTGAACTCCGGCTCAAAATCTTCGGCCATGACGCGTTTCTGAATAAAGGGGATTCCCGCGAGCTCCGCCTGCAGCCGGATCATGCCCGGATCGACGCCGTGCAGATTGTTCGGCCGGTCAAAATGCACCAGGCCCGATATATTCAAACCCTTCCTGATCGCCAGATAACTGGCAAAGCAACTGTCCTTCCCTCCGCTCCATGAAGCCAGATACATGTAAGCCCCCTAACCCGGACAAGCCAGAACCAAAAACAAGACATGTATCGCGCTGAGGCGCAGGGCTCGCAGAGAAAGACAAAACCCTATGAATTGAGATTCGTTATTACGTCTCTCTCAGCGTCTCTGCGCGAAAAATATCCTTGCCGATTTGATTAGAATTTGATTCTTGAATAACTAAAACCACTTTTCGTGCGTAATATATGTTTCACCGCGATCGGACTTTCTGACCTCGATATCAACATCAAAGGCCTGCCTGATCATCTCTTTGGTCAGCACCGTTTCAGGGCTTCCGCTGCCGAGGATCGACCCTTCTTTGATCACCATCACCTTTTCGAACTGGAGTGCGATGTTGACATCATGAAGCGCCATGATCACGGAGATGCCCTTTTGTTTCTGCAGCCCCCGGAGCAGCCGCAGGAACTCGATCTGGTACCTGATGTCAAGGTTCGCCAGCGGTTCATCCAGGAGCAGGACGCCCGCGCCCTGGATCAAGGTCATGGCGATAAAGACCCGCCGCCGCTCGCCGCCGCTCAGATTCGTTACGAACGCGGCTGCTTTCGCCGTGAGCCCCACCATGGCCAGGGCTTCGTCAACGGTCATCTGCGGCGGGATATCGTAGGGATAGAGCCCCATGCCCACGATCTCCCTGACCGTGAACGGCACGTTCACGTCCAGCTGCTGGGGAAAATAGCAGAGCAGTTTCGCCCGGTCCTTGTTCCGGTAGGTGCTGAGCGGTTTGTCCCAGAGCCTGACGGTTCCCGCTGCAGGCTGAAGCATGCCCGCGGCCACCTTCAGGATCGTGGACTTGCCCGAACCATTGGCTCCCAAGAGGCCGATGAACTCGCCGTTCCCGATGGAGAAGGAAAGATCATTGACGATCAGCCTGCTGCCGGGATAGCGGAAAGACACGTCCCGGAGTTCAATGATCGGGCCTTTATACGCTGAGGACATCTTTCCTCCTGAGAAGATAGAGAAAATAAGGCGCGCCGATAATCGCGGTCACCGTGCCTGACGGAAGCTCCAGGGGCGGCATAAGGGACCGCCCGATCAGATCGGCCAGGCACAGGAACGCTCCGCCGGCGACTGCCGATGCAGGGATCAGCACACGGCTGTCCGCGCCGAGCAGGAACCGCGCGATATGGGGCATCAACAGCCCGATGAACCCGATGGTCCCGCCCAGCGAGACCGAGGCCGAGGTCATGAGCGCCATTGCCGCGAACATGATGAGCCGTTCCCGTTGGACCGCGAAGCCGAGGCTGTAGGCGAATTCGTCGCCTAGGATCAGCGCGTTCAGCGCCTTGGACCGCCAGAGCGCAATGACAAGCCCGGCGATGACAAAGATCGATGCCGAAGGAATTAGAGTCCAGTCCGCCATGGAAAGATCGCCGAACATCCAGAGCACCACCCTCCGAAGACCATCATCGCTCGATACGCTCATAAGCAGCATCAGCACGGCGCTGAAGAGAAAGTTCAGACCGATCCCGGCAAGGAGAAGTCGCTCCGGCCATAAGCCCCCCCGCTTCATGCCGAACGCGCCGACGAGAAGACTGACCAGCACTGCGCCGATGAACGCGGTCACCGGTACGCTCAGGCTGCCGAAAAAATAGAAACCGGACATGAGGCCAAGGGCGGCGGCCAGGGAGGCGCCGCTCGATATGCCGAGAATATAGGGGTCGGCAAGGGGATTTCTGAGCACGCCTTGAAGGATCGCTCCGGAAGCGCCCAGTGCCATGCCCATGAGCATGGCCACGACCACCCGGGGCAGACGTATGGCGAAGAGGATCTCGCGCTCCGAGCCGTTCATGTGGAAGGGATTGATCATCCGCGGCCCCGCAAAAAGGGCCAGCACCAGGATCAAGGCCGCCACGACGACAAATATCCCGAACCTCACCGTTCGCATGCAGTAAGCTCCTCAATGCCCTTGATGACTCGCGGTCCGAGCCGGTACAGGTTGTCGCTGATGTAATAGATCGATCCGTTTCTGACCGCGGGGACTGACGCCAGCCTGTTCAGGATCTTCCGGGAAATATCCCGGATGTCCATGCCTGATGCCTTGCCCACGAAGATCACGTCAGGTGCCTGGCGAATGACCTCTTCGATGGAGTATTTTGGATACGAGGTCTTCGCTGCTGCGGCGATGTTCTCGTATCCCAGCAGCCCCATGGCGTCGTCCATGACCGTGCCGGGTCCTGCAACGATCAGGGGTTCGGGCCAAACAATGAACAAAACCTTCAGAGGCATTGCGGATTTTGGATTTCGGATTTCGGATTTTCTTTTTTTAAAGCGATCAATGCCGTCCTGTATCTCCTGGGCAAGTCTGTCTGATCTTTCCTGCGCTCCTACAAAAGCGCCCATATCGCGGATCCCCTGGGGAAGCTCGGCAAGCCTTCGTGCCGTAAAAACGTACGTCCGGATCTTAAGCGAACGAAGCCGGGCCTCGAATTCCTTCGGATTGCCGTCCGTGGTCATCACGACCAGGTCAGGTTTCATGGTGACGACAGCCTCAAGCGAAGGATTAGACATGCCGCCGATCTTCGGCTTTTTCTTCGCTTCCTCCGGATAGTCGCAGAAGGTCGTGACCCCGACGATCTGGTCGCCCAGCCCCAGCGCGAACAGGATCTCCGTCGTGCTCGGCGCAAGCGATACGATGCGCTGGGGCGGTGCTGCCTTTTCTGCAGCAAAGACCGGGAATGACAGACAGAGGATCGATATTATGATGAGAAGTTTCTTCATAGTGTTTTGTCAGCTCGACATCCGTGATGTTCCCGTAAAAAATATTTTATTAACCGCAGAGACGCAGAGACACAGAGAAAACCTTTAATGACAGCATGCATTTCTCAGCGCCTCAGCGTCTCTGCGGTAGACTATTCGTTCTTACCGATATTCATCATCCTTACAACTTTCCGCTCAACCGCAGATCTTCGGAAAAAAGCTTTGCCGCACCCTTTGCCGCGCAGAAGCTGCCACACATGGTGCAGGAATCCTCATGCTCCGGCATGCGGCTTTTGCGGATCGCCCGCGCTTCCTCGGGATAGAGCGCGAGTTTGAACTGCTTCTCCCAATCGAGGTCGCGGCGCGCTTTGCTCATCTCCTTGTCGCGCACTCTTCCTTTTTCGGGGTACTTGTTCATGTCGCCGATATAGGCCGCGATCTTTGCCGCCTGTACTCCCTGACGAACGTCGTCCTCGTTCGGGAGGGCCAGATGTTCTGCAGGCGTGATATAACAGATCAGGTCCGCGCCGAAGCGGCTTGACTGCGCCGCACCGATGGCTGCCGTGATATGGTCGAAGCCCGGCGCCACGTCAGTTGATATGGGGCCGAGCATATAGTAGGGTGCTCCGCCGCTCATCCGTTTCTGGAGCTGGATGTTCCCCTCGATCTCATCCAGCGGCACATGACCGGGCCCTTCGACCAGCATCTGGCAGCCCATATCCCTGCCGATCTCGGCGAGTTCGCAGTTGATGAGCAGTTCCTGTACCTGCGCCCGATCGGAAGAATCGTGGATCGCCCCTGCCCTGAGGCCGTTGCCAAGCGAGAGGACCACATCATACTTCTTCAGGATCGAGACCACGCGGTCGAATTTCTCGTACAGGGGGTTTTCCCGCTTGTTGGCAAGCATCCAGGCGACCATGCTGACTCCGCCTTTGCTCACCAGTCCGCCATAGCGGTATCCCTGTTTTCTGAGCCGCTCGATGGTGTAGAGGTTGATACCGCAGTGGATCGCCATAAAGGCGATGCCGTCAACGCACTGCTGTTCGATCAGATCGAACAGCAGTTCCTCATCAAGTTTGTTCGGATCGCCGTACTTCCTGCCTGCTTCGCAAAAGGCCTGGTACAAGGGAACGTTCCCGACGGGCAGGTCTACAGCGGCTATTACTTCGCGCCGTACGCGGTCCAGGTCGCCGCCCACCGAAAGCTCCATGAGCGTATCAGCGCCTGCTGCCTCGGCAATTTTCGCTTTCCGTACCTCTGAAGCATAATCAACGATATCCGACGACGTGCCGATGGAAGCATTCACTTTCGTGCGCAGCCCTTTGCCGATGCCGACGGCTTTTGGATTTCTGATGCTGTTTCCGGGAATGACGATCTTTCCCTCTGCTACCATGGTCCGTACATACTCGGCGGATACATCCTCCGCAGCAGCGACTGTTTCCATCTGCGGGGTAACGAGCCCTTTGCGGGCAAGCTCTATCTGGGTTGTCATAGGTTTTCTCCCTGGGATTGTTCGGTACGGTTTCACCTGCCGTACTCACAGTTGATTCCTGACCAACAGAACCATCCCAGCAACTATGACAACAGAGAAAATAGTATAGTCATGGTCTCTCCTTGTACGCGAGGATCGGAATAAGACGTCTCCTGGCTTAGGACAACCTACTCGCCGGCCTTCCCAGACCATATCGCTCTAACGGCTTAAACGGTTTCAACTGTTTAAGCGGTTCGAACGGTTAATCCAGTGGCATCATCGGCTTTCGTTTCCATCACAGTTGCGCGACAGCAGGGGAATCGCACCCCTTTCCGCTTTCTTATTCCTCTTGTAAACGCGAATATCCCCCTCACCCCAGCCCTCTCCCACTGAGGGGAGAGGGAGCACGTCGTAGCCCCTCCCTCAATGGGAGAGGTTGGGGAGGGTTTTCCTTAAACTAAAAAAAAATCCCCGGTCTTCACAGGAAGACGGGGGATTAATAGGTACTATTAACCCACACCAGGTCTTAACGCCGAAGACAGTGCGAGAACATCCATGCAGGTCTTCTGGCTCTCCCCTCGCTGCCTGCCTTCCCAACCGGTTAGGGTCAGTGGCATGTTCTGGCAGCAAGTATGGCCCGATGCTTCTGGGCCGGGATTACAGCGGCGGGTCCGCTCCCGATTTTAACGGGATTCCCTTCGCCTGGATGTGGTCGATATATGTGGTTGCTTTATAACATAGCCGGGCCTGAAAAGTCAAAGTGTTTTTTGCTGTATCGTGTCAATGGATGCCAAACCCACTTGCATCCTGACAGTATGGATACACTAAATTTTGTTTGAACGTAATGTCACAAGAATTCAATGTGATTCGCCATGTCTCGATCAGTCAGCACGCTCGTTATGAGCTCAACACCTCTGATACACTCGCCGGTCGATACGTTCTTCGCATGAGCAAATATGATACCACGATGTTTTGAGCCCGGCATACTTGCCATCATGAGAAAATCAACATCGTGAGTCAGGATGACCGCCTCCAGTTCCCCGGCCTTCGCCAGATGAAACGCGTCAGGCTTGCCGCGATAACCAAGCTCTACAGCCGCCACCACGGCTATTTTACGCCGCCGCAAGCCTTCAATAATGCCGGACTCGATGTTTTCATCGGCGTAAATCTTCATGCAAGTTTAGCTCGCAGTTTTGAAGGATACTGTTTTTTGAGTTGGGAGAGGAACACCTGATCGTCTTTGTATTTTCTGTCAAGCGCTGCCTTGTGCTCATAGTAATATGAGAGAGCGTCGTGGATCTGCTCAAGCTTGAGATGAGGATACTCGTCAACGATCTTATCCGCGCTCATACCCATGAGCTCATACCTGACGGCAACATCCATGACCTTGATACGGGTACCGCGGACAACGGGCTGGCCTCTCGACAGCTTGGGGTCAATGGAAATAAAGGGATGATTCGTTTTCTTTTCTGCGATTGGCATGATAAATCCTCCTTCTGGACGATGCCCTGGTGACTCTTTTAGGAATTCTACTCGATTGGCTTCGCGAAATCAATCGAAGATGCTATGCTGTAGACGCGAGTTTACGGGATACACGAAACATCCTCATAGACCCGAGCCCCAGAATGTCAGGACCGCCGTTCACACCTGAGCCAGGTCCCGCGTAAGCTCTTTCTTGATAAATGCCCTGATAAGGGACTGGTCTTCGGATTTAATATGTATGAACTTGATGCCCATTCCCGGCTCGTGCAGCGGCCCCTCCTTGAGATTAAAGCTGTACAGAACGAGACCGTCGGCCTTGATCTTTGTCTTTCCCAAAAATATCGTGAGCGGCAGCCGGGCGCCGATTGCCCGGGGGGCGGGTGTATTGATGTACACGCCGTTCTCAGAAAGCGCCGTAATGCAGTTGCCGGCCATGGAATCCCCGGCGCCGGCCTCATCGCCCACAGCCAGACTGAGGCAGGTGCTGAGCCGGATGTAACGGCGGGGCGTTGCTTCCGTTGCCTGCTGAATGGCGGCATACAGCACATCGGGATCGATCGGTTTCTGGAGAAATGCCGCGCAGCCCTCGCGTAAACAGGTCTCTTTTACGACGGGATTCCACGATAAGCTGTACATGATCACGGGTATTGATTTCGTCCTCGGGTTCCGCTTGACCGTCTTCAGCAGTTCCAACCCGTCCACTCCCCGCAGCGTGGTCTCCGTCAGGATGAGCGCCGGCAGCGTAACGTCCATGAACTCAAGAGCGTCTTCCGCCGTCTTCAGCGTATGAATTTCGTAGTCGAGCCGCTGCAGCAGAATGCCGGTATAATACAAATGAGCGGCGTCGCTGTCGACGACAAGAATGACGCGCTTCTTTTTCTCGCACGGCGGTTCCGAATTCACTCGTGTTATTTCAACCATAGGTCCTCCCGAACCGCCTGTTGCTCAGTGATCGAAGATGGCGGATTTCATTACCATTCTACCCGATCTGCGGACTGCTTATTTTGAACGTTTTCCCGATTTCATTTCGGTCCGGTATTTCTCCGGGTCCTCGAGGCCGTGCGGGCAAGGATAGCCTGGATGCGCTTGGTGTCGATCTTTCGCTGGTTCAGGCTTGCAGCCTGAACCACACGTTAATTAGACGGTTCAATCAGCATGATTGAACCAGCAGCGAAAACCACACCTAGCGTCGAAACTTATTCCGAACAGCTAGAGCTAAAAAAGCTGCCTGTAGAGGAATAAGTAATTTTAAGCATAGCCGTAAGAACGCTCCAATGTAAGTTTGTGGAATAAACTCAGGATTATTCTCGAAGGTAGCGTACTGGAGTGTGTTTAAGAAAAGAGAAGGTAAATTCTTCCAATCATTATATTGGATCAGTTGCTCGGAAAGCCCAAAGAGTACGGCGAACAGCATGATAAGCAAACCTAGACCAATTACAGCCCGTACCGGCTTTTCTCCGTATCCACTCGAGTAATAATACAGATATAGTAAATAATAAAATGCGGTCTTTCGGCTGCTTCTCAGTCTTTGAATTTCTCTTTCCGCAAAATGCCAATTGGAAGATTCGCTCTCGTCATGTTCTTCTTTGTATTTTTGCTTCAACTTTCGATAAAGAATTTCAATTTTTACGAGCTGCTCTTTTTCAAAAGGCCAGCTCTCAGCCAGATGGAGCTCATCATACAATACTGGTCGGCCATCTTTCAAAGGCCATGTACAATTTACAAAATCAATTTTTCTTATATCCGTATCAACGAGCGAGACTTTGCCAAGATTGACATTATCAAATCGTAAAACCTCATTTATAGTTGTACGATTTAAATGGGCTATCGATAAAAATGTCAGTCCTTGGAATAATGCACGATTGTTAAATGTGGCATTCGAAAAGATAGCTTCTCGACTGAATGATGCAAAGAATATCACCTTTTCGGTAAAAAATGTATTAAGGAAATTAGCTGGACCTTCAAAGAAGGTTCTGATGAACTCTATCGGCCCACTTATTATCGCATTATCAAATGCTGCTTTTTTATGAAATTTGGTTTCGTGAAACCAGGTTAAACCTTTAAAAGAAGCCCATGAAAAATAGACATTTTCAGTGAAGGTAGCTCCGAAAAAATTTGAATAATCAATAAACTTACTTCTAAAAAAATTTACATCCCTGTTAAACGCGGTGCCTGCAAATGAAGCGTAACCATCAAAAACGGCATCGTTAAAATTAACCGAACCATGAAATACTGCATAATCGAAGCGAACAGGAGGAAATAAAAATGGCACGGTGACCTGATCAGCCCTGAAGGCTATGTCGCCAGGAAAGATTGTACCTGATAAATTGCATGAACTATTTTTCGCCTTTGCTTGCTTAATTTCATCGTAGACGCAACTATTAAACTCAAAAACGGATATTCCTTTTTGATCTGACGGGGCATGAAAGATGCAGTACTCATTGCCGCTCTCATCTTTGTAATTAACCACGGGATGGTCTTTGCACCATCCTCTATTTTCACCTTTACAACACGCCAAGAAACACCTCCATTTCAAGAATATTACAGATATGACAAATTCTGAGTGTGTCAGGAGGCTCTTTGTGCTCCCTAACCTACCCGCTAATAAAGTTATGCACCGTAAGAACCAACTCGCAAAAATTATCTTGATCGATATTCGACCGGCTCATTTTGACTATCATTGCAATAAATGCGCTAAGGCCTACTAAAATCGGCATGAAAACATCCCAAATCACCCTGACATAGCCTAGAAATTTATACTTGCCGACGACACTCATTAAGGCAATATCTACTTCTTTTTGAACTTGACGATCTATGAAACGTTGATACTCTTCGCTGGCTGTTTCATTTAAAGCTACACCTCGCCTATATGCGGCATTTCTTACTAATACTTTGCTTTCTTCAATTTTAACTATTTCGGACCCTTCTTTCAGTTTAATATGCCATATTGAAAAATCCATTCCTGCATCTATCAAGAAGGCAATACCGAAGTAGACTAACAAGAAAAGCACGATAATCAAAAACGAATTCTGATTCTCCGGTGAAAATTCAATCCCTAGTGATTCCATTTTTGTCGGGATTAGGCCCATGAAAGCAATTGCGAATACAATAGCAGAGACCGCTAAAAGATTCCGACGTGATTTTCGACTAACTTCTGTTAGTGGCGCTGAAAACAATGACATATGCATCATTGACTTGCCCTCTCATTCTTTGATTTTGTAGGTCAAGATGTATGCCGTTCTCGTTGTTACAAGTTATTACTCATCTCACCTTAGGCGGTATTCGGTCTAAAGTCAGCCAGCCAAAAAGTTCTTGCCACTGCCAGCCGATCTCCTTCTCTTGAGAAGTCAGCTCTCCGGGCCAAACAAAACTAGGTACCACACCCTTCCAAGCTTCAGGCTTGATTTTTTGGTCTATTAAGACATAAGAATCAATTGAGAGTTTTACAGATTTTACTCGCTCAATTAGGTTTTTTGTAACATAGAGGTAGGAATCAAGATTTTCAAATTCAATGACCTGCACAGGCGATTGTGGATGCCATTTATAATTGAATCTTAAAGCTGTTATGATCCCACTACCGACTCGCGACCCTTTTTGTACCCAAATAGGTCCGGTTATTGTATCCCTTTCTCGCCAAAAGAAGTTTTTAGTGTCAAATTGCCAACCGTAATTTGGTACCGACCAGAAATCATCTCGTCCACCCAGCATTACACTCCGTTTTTCGCCGAGACTGCTTTGAAGTAGAAGAAAAACGCGAAAATGTTCAGGACTGTCTCGACGCGAATCTTCCTGTTTGTAAAATTCTAGTTCGAGATTAATTTCTCTTAACACACCCTTTGTCCAAAAAGTAAATTCGAGGGCATCAATCTTTCGCTCAATCGAATCGAATCTACCTGTCACGAGTTTTTCAAGATCGTTACCGAATCGGCTAAAAAAAGATGTTTGTTCTGCGTCTGAAAGCTTGAGGCCCAGATATTGGAATCGAATCGCAAGTCCCTCGGGATTATCAAGGGCAATGCGAATTCTCTCTCGCCAGTATATATCAATAAAGGTTACGTTCTTTTCCTTACCCCATTGAGATAAGAGTTCAACCTCATTCGGCGTCAAATCAACATTTGTAAAGAATACAAAGGCGCGAAGTTTTGGTTCGGTGGTTAAAGCAGTTTGCAAGTCACTTTTAAATTTATTTTTTGCCGCGCTCTTGTCATCTGCACTATCCGAAACGTTGTTGACAAACCCGACCGCTCCAAAGCAAAGTTCGGAATTCCGCAAGCATTGAATGTCTCGGCCACCATCGGGACCACCCTCGGGTCGACGTGGACGAATATCAGTGTAAGTGCGATCAAGTGCAAGCACGGCAAGACACATGCGTTCACGGCTCGGCTGATTTCCGTTCAATGCAAAACGCAAGCGCTCATCTGTCTGGCGTGGGATATCCACAGAAATCCTCCATAATGACCCACAAAGTGCTCACTCAACCTGTTCTATTATCTTCAGTTCCGCTTCCAATATCCCATACAGCCCAAATACAATCTCATCAATCTTTTCATCCGTCACCGCAATCTCGCGTTCGATCTTTTCGCGTTCGGCGGACGGGGGAAGAGCGGTTTTCTTTTTGTGGAGGTCGAGCATGCGGTCAACGAGAGAGACCAGCTTGTCGTGGATGGCTTTTTCGGATGGGTTATTGAAGTCGATGCTGCGGATGGGTATAGTTTCGACGTACTGACGCTTCCATCTGTAAAACCCGCCACTAATCGTTGAACTCGTCTTTGAAAAAATGAATGTGGTTATTGAAGAATTTAAAATAGCCAAGAGATACTTCGACTCAACTGGGATAATATAGCATGTCGTTTCACAGTAAAGCTGTTCCGTATCAAGAGTAAATTGCCCCCTGGTCGCTATTTCCGCATACATTATTTTAGGCTTTTCAAATTCCGCATAGTAATCGCAAGACCGAAGCTCCCACCAGTAATCTCCCTTATCATATCTTTTCTCTGCTGCACTTTCGAATGGCTTTAGATGTTTGGCAATTGCCGGGTAATTACTCAGAAGCCAATTCCATGCTCCACGAGTACCGCCAGAACGTTCTCGTGTCCAGCCTTTAGGCATCAATATCAAATATCTGCTGCTTTCTGGAACATCATAGCGTTTAACATCCTTTCCGAGCAAAAAGGGTTTTATCAGTTCTGCACTTTTTCGATCTTCTTTTATAAGCTGCTTTTTTGTTTTTTCATCGATAACAAACGCTTCCATAAGACCAGTAAGTATGCCCCTGTATATTTTCCCCTCGACATACTCGCCTAATGGTTTCCCAACTGCCTGCAATTTATTCAACAACGCTTGCGACTGTTCATCAACCAGCGACCAGCCACGGTCATTGAGAGCAGTTTTATTGACTGAATAGGAATGCTCGCTTACGTAGTCTAAGAGGCTTCCAAAGTCGAGGGTCGTTACTTGTGTAGCGGCAAATTGGTTTGCAGCGGCTCCCTTGCGGATACGGACGATGCACGGATATGTTGTCGCAGTCTCGAATACGGGCAAGTCACCGAAATCGGTTATCTCTTCAATGCGCTGCTTCTTCATCCACCGCCGCAGCGACTCACCGTAATTGGCGCGCATCCATTTGTTGGCAACAATATAGCTGAAGAGACCGTCTTTCCTGAGAAGCGATACGCCCTTCTCGATGAAGTAGGCATAGAGATCGGCGGTCCCATGATAAACCTCATAATGCTGCTGGAAGTAATCCTTGAAATCGCCGAGCAGTTCCTGCCTTACATAGGGCGGATTACCGATGACGGCGTCAAAGCCGCCAGCCTCTATGATCTCGCCGAATCCAGCAGTTTTGGACGTCCAGTCAAAGGGATTGATACGGGCTTTGTCTTCGTCTGTCCAGCCCCACCCGGAAGCCTCCCCCTCACCTCTGTCCTCTCCCACAGGGGGCGAGGATGGTTTTAAGTGCAAGGAAAGAGACGTTGAAGCTTTGCCCCTCCCCTTGTGGGAGGGGTGCGGGGAGGGAGCGTCGAAGATGTCATACCCAACCAGACTGTTCCCGCACTTGATATTATTGCCGAGGGCCGGGAGAAGATGCTGTTTCCTCGGCAGCAGGCCGCGCTCCCCTTCGAGTGCCTTGAGGTACAGGCTCATCATCGTGACTTCCACCGCCTGGGCGTCGATGTCCACGCCGAAAAGGTTGTTTCTGAGAATATTCGCCTTCTCTTTGAGCGGCAGGGCCAGGTCATCGGGGTTGACCTTTGTGTAGATATCCAGAAAAAGGGTCTGGGCGTCTTTGGGGTGCTCTCGGTAATAGCGGAGATGATAGTCTATGAGGTATTGGTATGCGCCTAAAAGAAACGACCCTGATCCACAAGCCGGGTCAAGAATCTTTATTTTCTCAATCTGCTTCGGCGTCTTGCCCTCGATGATCTTCCCGACCGTATTCTTGACAATATAATCGACAATGAACTTCGGCGTATAGTAAACGCCGCCCGCCTTCTTTACTTCCGGCTTCTCCTCCACCTTCACGCGCTGGGACGTTACGCGGATCGTGCTGCCGAGATAGCGCTCGTAGATGCTGCCTAGCAGCTCAACGCCGATGGCGTCGAAGCGGTAGCGGGTCTTGGGGAAATAGAGGTTGTCGATGATATCGGAGAGAAGATCGGAATCTACCTCCACGCTCTCGCAGGCGTGAGGCTTGAAGATATCGCCGTTCAGGTCGTCGTTCACCTCGCGGAAGAGGTCAACGAGCGCGGGCATCATGGACTTGCGCTTGCCCTCTTCCCGCCATTGCGCCACGATCTCCCAAAGCTCCCGCTCCGGCCTGATCTTCCGGTCTTCGGCAATGCGAATGAAGATGATGCGGTCGAGCAGCTTCTGCACCACGTCATTCAGCACATGGACGTCGAGCTCGTGATTCCGCTTGTTGATGTCCTTGGCAAGTTCGGTGCGCCAGCCGGTCAGGTCTTCGAGAAAAGATTTGTCCGGCGGGATTCTGAGACGTTTGCTTTTCGGGTCCCGGGGAAGCAGCGCCTCCAGCGAACCCGCTGTAACCCGTTCCCTGGAAAGCTCCCAGAGCTTCTCGATGTTGGCAAGAAAGTCCGTGTATTTGAAATTATAGAGAAGCCCTTCCTGCGGATACTTGGGATTGGGCTTGAGCGAAGCGTCGAAGAGCTTGAACTGTTCAAAATCGGTGAGAATGACGAACTGGACTTCCTTGGTCGACCATGCATAGGTTTTCGCCTGCATGATATGGTTCACATCGTCCAGCGGCACCCACGGGGCTTTGGCCTCGACGAAGAATTTGGTGCTGCCGTTTATGCGGAAGTTGTAATCAGGGCGAAGGGATGTTTCCGGGGAAAGCTCGACGATCACGTCGCGGTCATGGGGCGGTTTGTGGGCCTTGTTCTCGATGTCCCAGCCGAGTGCGTCGAAAAAGGGATTGAGGAAGTCGATCCGGACCTGGGCTTCGGGGTAGCCCTTTTGGAGGTAGTGGTTTTTGTCCTGTTCGAACTTCGAGACTAAGGAGCGCAGGTTTTCCCGGAATGAGTTGATATCAGCCATGGTACCCCTTGGCGCAAAGGATGAGTTCCATCGCCGCATATCATATCATCAAACTCCAGGATACAGAAGTTCTTTTTGATCAATAAGCATCACAGCGTCACTTGGAAGAAAAGGTCTTCAGCAGTTCGAGCACCGCTTTTTTGGTTTTCCTGGACTTGATACGGCGGTAGAGCCGCAAAAGCTCCGTTTCATCCTTCGGCGCTTTTCCGTAAGCCGCCGGGGCTTCCGCCACGGTTTCCATGGCCGGGAAAAACAGCGTTATCGGCACCTCCACGGCCTTGGCGATCTGCTTCAGCCTTTCCACGCTGATATTGTCGCTGCCCTTCTCGTACTTCTGCACCTGCTGATACGAAACGCCGATCAGCTCAGACAACCCCATCTGGGTCATGCCGCGCGTTTTTCTTGCTTCCTTGATCATCTGTCCGATGCGCCTGTTGTCAAATTTCATGACTGTACTTTAGGAAAAAACGCCGCAAATGTCTATCAACCTATGGTTGTATTTTTCTATTGACCGGCACAACCGTAAGTGGCATAATCCAGCATTCTTATTTCCCGAAAGCATTGCGAATTGTCCCGCAATACAGGGCGCTTCATTTACCGATGGATCGAGTGCCGTCGTTCTGGTTGATTATTCTCGGCAGCCATGCCGGTGGAGAGCAAAATGAAAAACGTGAAGACCGTTCTTGTTATCGAGGATTCCTGGGAGATCAGGGAACTGTTGTGCAGTTTACTGGAGGCCCGCGGGTTTGAAGTGCGATGCTGCGAAGATGGGGTGTCGGCGCTTGAGGCAGCGGCGGAAACCACGTTTCACGTCATTATTACCGATTATCGCATGCCGAACATGAACGGCATAGACGCGGCAAAACACCTGCGCATGCGGTTTCCCGCATCGATTATCATCGGGGTAAGCTCCGACGACATGGGAAAAGCATTTCTCGCTGCAGGAGCGGATGCTTTTTTACGGAAACCATATCGCACCCGGGATATTTTGAGCCTTGTGGCCGTGAAAAGTTAATGGCGTCGGCGCATGATTTACCATATGAATCATATCCGCGGGATTTCATCGTGCGATTGACCGCTCGAACTTCCTGTCCAGTGCCTGGACGTGTTGCCTGAACGAAGCATGCCCCTTGTATCACCATTCCTATGACGGTCAGAATATCTTCAATAATCCTTAAAAACAAGGGCGTCTTTGGCTTTGCTTGTTCCTGCGGCCTATGCTATAATCCGCTTCAGTTTTTAACCGCACGGCAGGAGAACGGCATGCTTTTAGAAGACGCAAAGCAGGAACTGGATAAAATAACCGGCAGGATCGAGACCCTGCGGAGGCATCTTTGACACCCCTGCCAAGGAAGCGCGCTTAGCCGAACTCACCAGCCTCACCGAAACCTCCGGTTTCTGGAACAACTCCGACAAAGCAAACGTCGTCCTGAAGGAAAAAGCTGCGATCGAGCGCGCGCTCAAGGACTGGGGATCGCTTGCCCGGCGGGTAAACGATCTTGAGGCCATGGCCGACCTGGTATCGGAAGAAGGCGGTCAGGCCCTTTTGGCGGAACTGGAACGCGAGATCGCAGGCATGCAGAAGGACCTCGGAACAGCCGAAGTGGCAGCTTTGTTGTCGGGTGAGCGGGACCTGTCGAACGCCATCGTATCGATCCATCCCGGCGCGGGCGGCACCGAGGCCCAGGACTGGGCCGAGATGCTGATGCGCATGTATCTGCGCTGGGCCGAGAAACGCGGGTATAAAACCGAGATCCTGGACTACCAGAACGGCGAGGAAGCGGGCGTCAAGTCCGTCACGTTCATGGTCCTGGGCGACTACGCCTACGGCAGGACAAAGGCGGAGGCCGGCGTGCACCGCCTTGTCCGCATCTCCCCTTTTGACGCCAACAAGCGAAGACACACGTCGTTCGCGTCGGTCCACGTCTACCCCGAGGTCGAAGAAGACGTCGACATCACCATCGACGAAAAAGACCTGCGCATCGACACCTACCGCGCATCGAGCGCCGGCGGCCAGCATGTGAACAAGACCGACTCGGCCGTGCGCATCACCCATCTGCCGACCAACATCGTGGTCCAGTGCCAGAACGAACGGTCCCAGCTCAAGAACAAGAACGTAGCCATGAAGGTGCTGCGGTCACGGCTGTATGAAGTGCGGAAAAAAGAGCTGGACGATAAGGTAGAAAAGCTGATGAGCGAGAAAAAGGATATTGCCTGGGGAAGCCAGATCCGGTCCTATGTGTTCCAGCCCTACCAGATGGTGAAAGACCACCGCACCGGCGTTGAATCCGGGAACGTCACGGCGGTCATGGACGGAGATATCGACCAGTACATTGAAGCATTTCTGATAGCAAGCAGCGGGGTGAAGGGGTAGGGAGTTAGTTATCTCAAAACGGTAATAAATTTTCTCGCAAAGGCGCTAAGCTCGCAAAGAAAATCACTCGGGTTAAAATCCAGAGATTAAAGATGTCCTTTGCGCTCTTTGCGCCTTTGCGAGAGACGCCTTTGATTCTAATTATTGGTTAGGTAAGAACGGAGATAGTCTCAGATTTATCTGTTTTCAATCCGAAATCCGCAATCCGAAATCCGCAATTGAATCATATTCCCATCATCTGGGGCGACCGGTCAGAAACATAATTTCTCACCCCTTGGTACAAAGCCTCGGCAATGCTCTGCCGGTAGGACTCTGTGCGAAGCAGCTTTTCCTCTTCCGCATTACTGATAAAACCGACCTCCGCCAAAATGCTCGGCATCTCCGTATTGATCAGCACATAGAAGAAGGCCCTTTTCACTCCCAGGTTGACCACATGCCCCTGCACGGGCTTCACGGTATCCACCAGCGAGGCCTGCACCGTATGGGCAAGCTGAAGAGATTCCTCCAGCTTGTCATCCTTGGCCAGATCAGCAAATATCCGGTCCAGCTCTGATTTGAGCTCGCTCATATTTTTGGTGGACATGGCGTTCTCGCGCGCGGCCGTTACCATGGCGTCGCGGTCCGAGGCTCGGAGGCTCTGAATATAGGTCTCGATGCCCCTGGCCTTTCGCTTCCGGTTCGCGTTCACATGGATGGAAACGAACAGATCGGCCCCCTTTGTCTTGGCAATGGCAGGCCGGTCCTCAAGCGGGATGAACACATCCTTGTCACGGGTCATGACCACATCGCACCCCAACCGCTCCTTCACGAGGACGGCGAGCCTCTTTGCAATATCGAGGGTGATCGTCTTTTCCTTAAGACCATTTTTGCTCATGGCCCCCGGATCGTGCCCTCCATGGCCTGCATCGATGGCGATGGTCTTGACCTTGAGCCCCAGTTGCCGCGACAGAGACAGTTTCGTTTCATCGCCGCTGCGCGCCGGGGACCGCTGCGCCGTGTCCGTGGGGCGTGCGGCGGAAACCGCAGGATCCGGCTGCTCCGGCTTCACGGGGGGTGACGACAGGCTGTCGGTCCCGGCGCTGGCAGCGTCAGCCCTCGACGCATCAGCCGCTTCTCCTGCGCTGCTTTCGCCGGTCACATCGATCACCAGGCGTTCAGGGTCGTGAAGCGGAAACGCTATATAGTTCTTAAGGCTCGCCAGGTCGAGGACGACGCGGACCGTATCAGGGTCATGCTGGCTTGCCCGCACCTGCTTCAGGATCCCGTCGTTCACGGGAAGTGTGTTGAGGTTCAGGGCAGCATCCATACGCGCATGGATCAGGTCGAATACCAGCCGGTCGGGATTTTTAAGCTCGCTGGCCTGAAACTTTACTGACCCGGTCTGATCGATCACAATGCGGGTATAGGCGCCTCCGGACCGGTGCCTGATGCTCGTTACAACACCGGCGGGCCCCGAAGGCTTTGCTGCTCCGGGAGCAGAAACGATGCGGGCTGTCGGCATGGGGCGGAGCTCAGTTTCTTTTTTCCTGGCCTTGCCGGCAAGGCCGAGCCGCGCCCTGGCCTTTGCGGTCCAGGGACTATTAGCATAGGCCTGCGCCAGCTGCTCGTACGTCTTGAGCGCCGCTGCGCGGTCTTTTTTCTGAGCAAGGGAAAGGTCGATCACCTGAAAGAGCGCCTCCGGCGCTTTCTGATGCTGCGGATAGGAGGCTTGGCAGCCGGCATAGGTTCGCAGCGAGGAGTTCAGGTCGCGGGAGTAGTTGCTGAATTTGTACAGTTCCCGATACAGCTCGGCCCGGTCCAGACAGGCGTCGCCCGCATCAGGGCTTTTCGGATAGGTTTTCTCTACCAGCTCAAAGGTGCGGATGCAATCGAGCCAATAGGAGCGGTATTTCTTTTTTTGGGGTGATCTCTTCAGGTCGGCAAGGCGTTGAGAGGCGACAGCATACTTATGCCCGGCCTCAGTGTTATAGGACGGGTGCGCAGGAGCGGCAAAAAACAGCGAGATGGCGCTGGCCATAAAGGCCGCAAGACATGAACGGCCGCGTGTCATCATCATATTCCTGTTGTTTTTTAACCGAATTGAGCTGATAAGTCAATGAAAAAGAACAGCGGAGCAGGCCCGAACAGCGATTTTTCAGCACGTCCGGCAAAGCGGGATGCGGGCAGGCGGGGACCGAAAAAAAGGCCCCGGAACATCCGGGGCCGTCAAGAGATTTGTCCGATCAGCACGCGCTGATCAGGTTATGATGCGACTTTTACGGAGTCTACCAGCTTGGTAAAGCTGGCAGGATCTGTCACTGCCATGTCCGCAAGGATCTTCCTGTCCAGGGCGATGCCCGACTTGGTAAGACCGTTGATGAACCGGCTGTAGGACAGGCCGTTCAGCCTTGCGGCAGCATTGATGCGCGCAATCCAGAGCCTGCGGAAATCCCTTTTCCGGGCTTTCCGGTCTCTGTAGGCGTACTTAAGTGCACGATCAACGGCTTCGGTTGCGGAGCGGTACAGCTTGGACTTTGCTCCCCAGAATCCCTCTGCCAGGTTGAGCACTCTTTTTCTTCTGGCCCGCGTTTTGGGGCCGCCTTTTGCTCTCGGCATTTTTTCTCCCTCCTTGAATCAAGGCGCACGTAGCGTGATTCATGTTTTTTCAGGCAGGTTTTCTGCATCCCTGGCCTGAATTGTCTCATGCAGACTGCAAACAGCTCTTAAAATGCGTACGGCATCATCCGCTTTACGTTCTTCATGTTCTCCGGTGCGACAAGAACGCTCTTTTTCAGGCTTCCCTTGCGCGACGGACCTTTCGAGGTGAGGAGGTGCCGCTTTCCGGCCTGGCCTCTCTTTACTTTGCCCGTGCCGGTCACCTTCATCCGCTTGGCTGCGCTGCGGTTGGTCTTCAGTTTCTGCTTAGCCATGATATTTCCTTTCCGACATCTGCGTGGTATCTGCCACCAGGGTCTCTTTCATAATTAACAGAGGAGGATGCTTCTCTGTATCTATAATTCAAACTCGCCCGCATTCCTACGTCTTGGCCTTGGGTCCGAGGAGCAGCGTCATGTTCTTGCCTTCCATGCGTATGTTCTGCTCTACGACGGCCTCAGCCTCAATGTCCTTCAGGATGCGGTCCAAGACCACCCTGCCGTAGGACGTGTGGGCCATTTCCCGTCCGCGGAACATGACGGTCACCTTGACCTTATTGCCTTCTGCGAGGAAGCGTTTGATGTTATTGGTCTTAAACTCTACATCGTGATCGTCCGTCCTCGGCCGCAGTTTGATCTCTTTTACGACGATAACGGTCTGGTGCTTCTTGGATTCGGCCGCTTTTTTGGCCATTTCGTACTTATATTTTCCAAAATCCATGATGCGGCAGACCGGAGGATTTGCCGTTGGTGCAACCTCGACCAGATCCAGCCCCTGGTCTTCAGCCTGCTTGATGGCATCCCGTACGAGCATGACCCCAAGCTGCTCGCCTTCGGAAGAAATAACGCGAACATCCTTCACTCTGATCATGTAGTTGATTCTTGTTGTAATTTTACTGATACGTAATCACCCCCTCGTAGAGTTTAGTTGCTTTTATTCCTGATCTTTTCCTGCAGGATCGAAATGAATTCATCGAGCGGCATAGCGCCGAGGTCCTTGCCCCCGCGTTCGCGTACCGCAACAGCGTTCTGTTCCACTTCCTTTTCCCCGACAACGAGGATATAGGGAACCTTCTCCATGGCCGCTTCCCGGATCTTGAACCCGATCTTCTCGGACCGGGAGTCGAGCTCCGCCCGGATCCCCTTGGCGAGGAGCTGGTCCCGCACGCTCTTGGCATATTCAAACTGTTTGTCCGTGATGGACATCACTTTCGCCTGCACCGGCGCCAGCCAGGCTGGGAACGCCCCGGCGTAGTGCTCGATCAACATGCCAAAGAACCGTTCCAGGGAGCCCAGAAGCGCCCGGTGAACCACGTAAGGCCGGTGTGACTGGTTATCCACGCCGATGTAGCTCATATCAAAGCGTTCCGGCAGATTAAAATCGAACTGCACAGTCGAGCACTGCCACAATCTGCCCAGCGCGTCCTTGATCTTGATATCGATCTTGGGGCCGTAGAATGCTCCGCCGCCTTCATCAAGCTCAACTGCCAGATTGGCCCGCTCCGCCGCGATCTTGAGCGCTTGGGTGGCCTGATCCCACTGTGCTTGGTCTCCCACCGACTTTTCCGGCCGTGTCGCGATATAGGCCTTAAAGTCGTCGAACCCGAAGGTCTTCAGAATCCGCACGACAAAATCAATGACCCGGATGATCTCTGTTTCCATTTCCTCAGGCGCCACGAAGATATGGGCGTCATCCTGTGTAAAGCCGCGCACGCGCAACAGACCGTGCAGCACGCCCGAGCGTTCAAAGCGGTAGACGGTGCCGAGCTCAGCGTACCGCAGCGGCAGTTCGCGGTAGGACCTGAGCTTGTTCTTGTAGATCATGATATGAAACGGGCAGTTCATCGGTTTTACATAATACTCCTGCCCTTCCACATCCATGGAAGAATACATGTTCTCCCGGTAAAAGCCAAGGTGGCCCGACGTCTCCCAGAGATTGGCACGGCCCACATGGGGAGAATAGACGAAATCGTAGCCGTTTTTCTGGTGCTCATCGCGCCAGAAGTCCTCGATGGTCTTCCGGATGAGCGCACCCCGGGGATGCCACAGGACCAGGCCGCCGCCCACTTCATCGGACACCGAGAACAGGTCCAGGTCCTTGCCGAGCTTGCGGTGGTCGCGCCGCTTGATCTCCTCAAGCCTAGTCACATAGGCATCCAGCGCATCCTTGGTCGTGAATGAGATGCCGTAGATCCGCTGAAGCATCTTGTTCTTTTCGCTGCCGCGCCAGTAGGCGCCTGCAACCGAGAGGAGCTTCACGGCCTTGATCTTCGACGTTGAGGAAACATGCGGTCCGCGGCAGAGATCGGCGAAATCGCCCTGCTCGTAGATCGATATCACGTCGTTGCCAGGGAGCTCGTTGATGAGCTCGACCTTATAGTCTTCCGATCTGTTTTGAAAGAACGTCAAGGCCTCGGCCTTGGAAAGTGTTTTTCTGACGACCGGCGAAGCTGCCTTGGCCAGGTCCGCCATTTTCTTTTCTATCTTTGCCAGGTCCTCGGGCGTGAACGGCCGCTCGAAGTCAAAGTCGTAGTAGAAACCCTCTTCGATGGAGGGGCCGATGGCAAGCTTTATCTGGGGATAAAGCTGCTTCACCGCATGCGCCAAAAGGTGCGACGTGCTGTGCCAGTAGATTGACTGGCCCTCTTGGGCATCAAAGGTTACGATCTCTACCGAGGAATTGTGCTCAACGGGGGTTTTCAGATCCTGCAGCCGGCCGTTAACTTTAATGGCCAGCGCGTCCTTTGCAAGGCGAGAGCCGATTTTCTCGGCAACTTCCTGACCGGTGATGCCAGCAGCATACTTTTTTTCCGAACCGTCAGGCAGCCTGAGGAGTATTTCATTCATAAGGAGGTAATCATGGTTTCTCTACTAAGTTTCTCTACCAAATTGATCCTGCGGAAAATGGTAGGCCCGGGCGGTTTCGAACCGCCGACCTCTACCGTGTCAAGGTAGCGCTCTCCCCCTGAGCTACGAGCCTGTAAACTTTTCTGGTGACCGTGAATTCTATGAAATTACAGCATATTTGTCAAGAATAAAATGATGTGGGCCGTCTTTTATCAGGGACTGCAGCTATAGGCACATAAACCGATCAGGCGACTTTAGAATATTCTTTGACTTCCTTCGTGAGCCGGTCCCCGAGGGCGTCGGCGGCGATATCCAGGTCGTACTGTGACTGAAGGCCAAGCCAGAACCCTGAGGACATCCCAAAGAACCGTCCAAGCCTCAGGGCAGTATCAGCCGATACTTTTCTTTTCTCAAGAACGATTTCGTTGATACGCCGTGCCGAAACGCTGATACTTACAGCAAGCTTGTTCTGGCTCAGGCCTAAAGGCTTCAAAAATTCTTTATTCAGGACTTCGCCGGGATGCACTGGATGCAGGACTCGTCTCTTCATGGTTTTTTTACGAACTTCACACCCTCGACACCTTTCAAATCTGCGTCTTGTGTCCAGAGGACAGCATGGTAAATCCTGGCGGTTGCCACGATCACCGCATCGGCAAGAGACAGCTTTAGTTCATGTCCGATCTTCGCGGCATTTACGGCGGTCCCGCTGTCAAGGTCGATCACCTGCCCCTGCTGCATCAGTGCGGCTGCCTGTAGTGCGGCATCCTCTCCCCTCTGCTGCAAGACCCGTTTGAACACTTCAAGAATGCAGAGAGTCGGGACAAGAAGCTCCTCGGTGTTTTCGATGGCCGGAGCGAAAAAAGCTGCATTCGATCCGTCTGCGAGATATTCCAGCCATCCGCAAGAATCGACCAGATTCATACGCGATCCTTCTCCCGGACCACTGTGGTATCGATCCCTTTTAGAAATCCGCGCATGGCCTTGATCTTCTTCACCGGCACCAACTCAATCCGGTTTGCGTAATTGATGACCTGCATTTTCTCGCCTGGTTTGATGCTGAGCATTTCCCGAACATCGCGCGGGATGACAACCTGGTACTTCGGAGAAACGGTAACTGTTTTCATAACGACCTCCATCGATAGCCTTTACGTAATACTATATCACTATCGATATAATATGACAAGAGAGAATATGAGACCAGTTTTGCACAATAATCAATGCGAAGATGCGACAAGACGGCAACGTAAGGCTTCGGAATGAAAAGCGTGACGGGGAGTGCGCAAAAACGATGAGCTGACCAAGGATAAGCAGTTGTAAAATTTGGTGCCCCTGGGAAGATTCGAACTTCCGGCACACGGTTTAGGAAACCGTTGCTCTATCCACCTGAGCTACAGGGGCCTTTGATTGCGGATTGTAGATTGCGGATTTCGGATTAAACAACAGTATCAGGGCATCGTGCAGTTCATTCCGCAATCCGCAATCCGATATTCCGCAATTGTGTCACACCATTTCCTCAAAATCGATCTTTTTCCGTTTCGTGATGGCGCGCAGCTTATTGAGCGCCTGGGTCTCGATCTGGCGGACCCGCTCCCGGGTGATGTGAAATTCCTTCCCGATGCTGTCCAGGGTCTGCGGTTCCCCGTCCACGAGACCGAAGCGCATTTCGACGACCTTGCGTTCGGACACGGTCAGCTGGGTAAGCCATTCATCGATATGCTCCCGCCTGCGCTTATCATCGGAAATACTGGCTGGAGAAACGGCGTTGGTATCCTGCAGGATGTCCTTGAGGGTATCTTCTTCCTGATCGCCGATCAGCATGTCCAGGGAGTAGGTTTCCCGCACCACCTGCGAGATGCTTCGCACCTTCTCAATGGTCACCTTCATTTTTTTCGCGATCTCTTCGATCTGCGGATCACGCCCCAGGGACTGCGTCAGCTGCCGCATGGCGCGCATATAGGAGTTTACGATCTCGGCAATATGGACCGGAAGACGGATGGTCCTTGTCTGGTTCACGATGGCCCGCTCGATGGACTGTTTGATCCACCAGGAAGCGTACGTGCTGAACTTGAATCCGCGTTCGTATTGAAATTTTTCAACTGCCCGAATGAGCCCCAGGTTCCCCTCTTCAATGATATCGGAGAACTGAAGACCCCGGTTGATGTACTTTTTGCCGATGGCGACGACGAGGCGCAAATTGGCCTCGATCATGTTGGCGCGGGCGATCTGATCTCCCTGGGCTATACGTTTCGCCAGTTCCTGCTCCTGCTCGAAGGTAAGGAGCGGCGTCTTGCGGATTTCCTTGAGATAATATTTGATGGCATCGAGGCCGCGGCCCGAAGCGCTGTCCTCAGCCTCGCTGCTTTTTTTCTCTACTTCGTTTTTTTCTTCAGTTTCCTCGCTATATGAGGGTTCGTCACCCATCATATCATCGACCGATTTTTCCCTCTCACTCATGAATACCTCTTGGGGCGGCCTACTGTGCAGAAATAAGTATGGTTGGCTGCTGTATTTCAGGGGGGAGGTAAGAACAAGGCGAACCCTGCCGCTTTGCCGGACGCGACGCGAGCATCGAAATAAGCACGGTGGCCGCACTGTTTGAGTGACTCTTGCGCGTTCCGGTCACGCTGCATACCACGGTGGTCACGTATTCACGACAAGCCCGAACAGAGGCTTCGCGGATCTGCTCCCGCTGTTCAGCGTAACAATTGCCGCTGCTGCTTGAATCTCATGGTAAAAAATGGTCGGGGCGAGAGGATTTGAACCTCCGACCCCTTGGTCCCGAACCAAGTGCGCTACCAGGCTGCGCTACGCCCCGACAAGCCCGTATAGTATACTAAGTCAATTCAGATGTCAACCCTGTTAGAGATGAAACACGGATTATTTTTCCGCGGCCGCGAACAGATGCAGCGATAACCCTAACGGGGGTCAGCGAATAACCTTCTTTTGCGTCTTAATAAAATTATCAAAAGCTTCCTGGTAGAAATCCTTTTTTGCCCTGACCGTTGCCGGGACCCTTTTCTCATAGAGTTCCCTGCCCTCGGTCACATCGTTCTTGAGCAGCTCATAAAAAGTGCCGTTTCGCAGACCGTCAACCACGGCCTCCTGGTTATACAAGGCGATATCCGATACAATGATCCGGGCAAAACGCCTGGCCTTTTCCTCCGCTTCCGGGTCCGCAGCATCCACGGCCGGGATATCGCACTCTTCTTTTTGAAAGATGGAGGAATCCAGGCTGAGCGACTCCGGGGAGATGGCGGCACTGTCCGGCATGTCCGCACGAATTGCTGCGGATTCTCCGGCTGAAACGGTCGCGCCGGCAGTCGCCTGCTGCGGCTCCGCCGGCATCAAACTTTGCGGTTTAAAGAGCGCCAGGTCGAACTCCCGGGACGGGGTTTCTTTTTTTGGGGGGACATCCGAGGAAACACCTGCCGTCCTGGTTTCGCTGCTTTCTGACGGCTGGATGAGATTGCGGATCTTAACCGGTAAAAAATCGGGGATATGGTGTTTTTCTATGTAGTCATCGGCACCATAGAGACTTACGGGCGTCCGCTTATACCGCCGCATATCATAGACCGCCGACAAAAGCACGATCTTTATTGCAGACGTCTGGGCATTTCCTTTCAGTCGTTCACATAATTCAAAGCCGTAGATGCCGGACAACCCCACATCGAGAACCATTGCCTGCGGCCGTGCATTGACCGCCTTCCTGAGCGCTTCATGCCCGTCGCTTGCCGTATCCACGGCAAAGCCCGCATCTTGAAGCACTTGAGAGATCATGGTCCTGACAACCTCACTATCATGGGCAACCAGCACCAGGGGAGCACCCGACGGTTGAAGAGCAGCAGTGTTGGCGGGTCGGCTGCTGGCGAGCTCTGCCGGTTGTTTCTGCACCAGCAGAACATTGCCGCACCGGGGACACCGCACTTTTACGCTCTTATCCCTGACCTTCGCATCATCGACCCTGAGTTTCGCACCACATTCGCACGGAACAATCATAGGGGGTGGGATCTCCTTCCATTTCCATAGGGAACATCGCTTCGTTTAAACAAACCGATCAGCACCAGCCCTGCCACAAATCCGCCGACATGGGCGTACCAGGCGATCCCACCTCCTGAAGAAGATGTGGACAGAGCGCTCAAAAACTGGATCACGAACCAGGAACCCAGCACGATACTAGCCGGTATTTCCACGGTCCGTATATAGAAGCCAAAGAACACCAGCGTCACGACCCGGGCCCTCGGGTACAAGAGCAAATATGCGCCGAGCACACCCGAGACGGCCCCGCTCGCGCCGATCATGGGAATGATCGAAGTTCTGTTCACCAAAGCATGGGTCAGAGCGGCAACAGTTCCGCAGAGCAGGTAAAACAGTATGAACCGCAGGCGGCCGGTATCGTCTTCTACGTTATTGCCAAATATCCAGAGGTAGAGCATATTGCCGGCAATATGGAGGACACCGCCGTGCAGAAACATTGAGGTGAAGATCGTTGCAGCGACCGGTAAAGACCCGTCATTGAGCCCCGTTCCCGAGAAGAGCCTCGCGGGGATCAGTGCATACGAGGACACGAACAGCTCTCCACCGCTCTGGCCAAGCGTCAACTCATAAAGAAACACCATACTGTTCGCGATAACCAGCAGCAGCGTCACGATTGGAAAGCGCTCCGTCGGATTTATGTCCCTGAGCGGTATCACGGTTCGTCTCCGCTGCTACTCGTGCCGTCTGTTGTAGTAGTGTGTCATCTTCCGGTGACCCGTTCCCGATCGTACGTCCTCTACGGTAACCAATGAGGAGCATGCCGGTCAAAACCAGACCACCATACAAGAAATCGTAAAATTTGTCAACAACCGTGCATACACAACCGTGCCTGCACCTCCTCAGGGAATCGGCATTACACCCGCTTGAACAGCCGGCCTGCTGATAAGGCAGGAGTGATGAATTTACTTGCCATCCGGTCAGGTCTCACGTATAATTTTTTTGCTCAGGGGAGAGGTTACGGAGCTGGTGCCCGTCCCGGACTTCAAATCCGCTGTTTCCTGGCGTGAGCCAGGAAAGGTGAGTTCGATTCTCATGCTCTCCCGCCACAGATAAAAAAAACCCTCACGATATGCTCGTGAGGGTTTTTGTTGTCCAATAAAGACATGCAGTTACTTCTTGTGGCACTTTGCACAGCTGGCTGCGTCCTTCGTTGCGAAGGCCTTGGTGCCGTTGTGGCATGCGCCGCAGTTCTTGCCGGCATTCATGTCAGCCATGGTGATGACGTCTCCGCCCTTCTTCATCTTGAAGTTGCCCGGATGACAATCAGCGCACTTGAGGCCCTTGTCAGCGTGAACCTTGCCGTCAAACACCACCTTGCCGCCGCCTTTGCCGTCGAATTCTACGGACTTGCCGGCCGGAACTGCGAATGCCGAGACGGAAAGAACAAAGGTCACGATCATGACGATTGCGATTACGAGAAGCTTTTTCATTATAGTTTCACCTCCTTTCATCAATAGAATGATATAAGCTGCACGGGCGCGATTCGGGGAACCATTCATGCTGCCGCCCGTCAAGACACCGTGATGATACTAGAGGAACGCTTTCGGGCTCCGGTACTCATGGCACTGTACGCAATCCTTTTTCGCCGATGCCTCGGTCACTTTCCAGATATGCGGCTTGTGACAATCCTTGCACTGCATGTCCATATTCAGATGGACCTTATGTTTGCCGATCTTGGCCACGCCCATATGACACCGCAGGCAGTCCTCGTTGCTCGGCTTCACTTTGCCCGCCGTATGAGGCTTGTGGCATTCATAACAGTAGAACTGCATGGGTGCTTTTTCATCAAACGAGATCTTTTTTGCCTTTTTGATGGTCGCGGCATCGGGTGCAAAGAACCGGACATCCATCGTAGCGTCTTCCTTCAGTTCCTTACGGATGTTCTCGTTATTACTGTGGCAATAGAGGCACTTTTTCCGTCCCGGCTTGAGGTCCTTGGTCCGGTCGGTATGACAGTTCAGGCAGGCAAGGCCGCCCATTCCCTCACCGTGCACCGCTTTGCCCGGGTGGCATTTCTGGCAGAACTTTTCCGTAGGCAGGAAATGGTGGAGCCCGGACTTATCGGCCTTCACCTCGCCGTGGCATTGGGTGCACTCGATCTGCTCCATATACACATGCTTGGCATGGAAGAGCGATTTATTGATCGGACTGCCCTTCCCACCTGCCGTATGGCACTGACTGCAGTATTTCTGACTTACGATGACATGATCCTTGTGGCGCTGGGGCACCGTATTCGGGCGCTTCAGCACAAAGCTGATCAGCAGCTGGTTCTGCTCTATGATGGTCAGGTGATGGCAGTCATGGCAGTTAAGCTGCTTGTGCTCGCTCTGTGCCCAGGTGTCGTATGCAGGCTGCATCAAATGGCAGCCGACGCAGAACTTAGGATTATTCTGAGTAAAATCGTAAAACTTGAAAGCAATGAACCCGCCGCCGCCGACAATGACCAGCAGCAAGCAGATGATCAACAATTTCGCCTTTAAGGAGAGCGGCTCTTTCAGCCGATCCTTGACCATGTTAAAGTTCCCAACAATCTTATCTTTGACCCATCCCACGTGATCTCTCCCCATCTATTTTACTAATAAAACTCCACCACTAAGCCTGCTCTTATAACATAGCTCGAAAATGATGTCAACACCTTTATCCGCGATGATTTTTTAAGGAATTGCCCTGCAAAAACCGGCTTCCTTCGGCAAGATATTGTGTGGCGCAATAATATAAAACGGCGGGGCTGGTGCCCCGCCGTTGCAGTGTGGTGCGCGGTTACGAGGTCTGTTCTGTTTCCGGGAAAACAGGGAATATTTTGGCGATCACCCAGAACAAGACGAAGGGCATGATGAAGATACCGAGCGCGCCAAATAAACCTTCCTTGAACGTCTCCCAGTCATGCGGAACGATCGGCAGGTGGTAGTGCATATAACCGGCAAAGGAGAGCGAGAACGCCTGGCCGCCGATAACGACGTTCCACCTCATCATGAACACGCCGAAGATCACGAGGAGGACGGCGAGGACGGACCTTCTGATCGTCAGGCCCGGGATCAGGAACAGGATGAGCGGAATAAGGTTGCCGATGCCGTACTGCATGATGAAGATATCATAGAAATCCCTTTCATAGATGACACTGCGCAGCACGTCCCAGGACTTGACCGCCGTATAGGTGCGGAAGATCAGATCCAGAAGCTCAAGGCTGATGGCGGCGACCAGGAAAAAGACGAGGTATCTGGCGGTCATCCGGATGACGTTGATCTCAACGCCGATGATCTCCTCTTTTGACCGGAAAGCGCCGCGTGCCTCATTCCTGCGCGAGGCGATAAATTTTTTGAACTCCATGGTGACGATGTAGGTGAGCATGCAGAGCGCGATGCCTGATACCACCGCCGACATGATGAAAATGACCGGCATGAGCGGGGTCATCCACAAGGCGTTGGCCTTGACGGACCCGAAGATGAACCCGGCATAACCGTGAAGGAAGCAGGCCACCGGGATGCCGATGCCGGCAAGGATCTTGATGGCCTTTTCGTCCCGGTGAAGCGCTTCTTCGCTGACGTCATACACGCCCAGAGTCAGTGAACAGAAGATCAAATACTGGAACCACTCCGACAAGGTCTTGTCCTGTTTTTCTCTGAGCTTAAGCGAAACTTCCACAAAATGCTTCCGGTACAGGAACCAGAGCTCCGACGCCACGATCGCTCCGTAGGCGAAGAACACCACGCCAAACGCCGCAATGGCGGAGGTGAAGTGGGGCGTCATGAAGATCTCCAAGCCGCGGAACGGGAACTGCAGGTGCAGCATGATGGGAATTGGCGCCACAAAGAGCAGGGCAAAGGAGAAGACCAGCGCGAAGCGCGCCATGTCCTTCAACTGCTTGATGCCGAAAACATGGTAGAGCGATGACAGAACGAAGGCCCCTGCCACGAGCCCCGTCATGAAGGGATACATGACGATCTGAATGCTCCAGTAAATGTATTCGTTCGGATAAACGAATAATTCTTTTATAGTCCAGAGTTCTCCATGTACCATGGTTATTTTACCTCCCGGCTGAGACCGACGTAAAAGACCTGGGGCTTGGTGCCGTATTCTTCCTTCAGCACTCCGACCCGCTCATTCATGATGATCTTCGTGACCGGATCATTGGGGTCCTTGATGTTGCCGATCAGGCGTGCGCCGAAGGGGCATGCATCCACGCAGGCGGTCTTCATACCCTTCGAAATCCGGTGATAGCAGAAGTTGCACTTCTCGGCCGTGTGATGCACGGGGTGGAAGAACCGAACGCCGTAGGGGCAGCCCATGATGCAGTAGCCGCAACCGATGCACCACTTCCTGTCCACGAGCACCACGCCGTCCTCGGTCTGGTAGGTTGCGCCCACAGGGCACACCTGCACGCAGGGAGGGTTGTCGCACTGGTTGCAAAGCTTGGGCACGAAGTACGCCTTATCGATGTCCTCTTTTTTGATGTCCTTGAACTTGCCTTGGCCAAGGTCGATCTTCGAGTTCGTAAAACCGTCCCGCGCACCCTTGGGCGTGTCCGCGGAGATCTCGCCGTCCTTCGTCAACACATAGCGCTCGACCCAGGTCCGCGTCACGTTCGCGTCGTAGGGTATTTCGTTTTCCTGCTTGCAGGCTTTGACGCAGAGGCCGCAGCCCACGCATTTATAGGTATCTACCAGGAAAACCCAGCGGACCTTAGCCGGGTTCTTCGCCTCCTGGGCCATGAGTTTCCGGGGATCGACGATCTCAAAAGCCGCGAGAGGCAGCGTGATGCCCGCGATCCCCGCGGCGGTTGTTTTCAGGAAATTTCTTCGCGATATCATTTCAGGCCTCCCATCGGATTATGCGGGTTGTGGCAGCTCGAACACTCCACATCGGGATTGTGTTTGTCGGGATCAATGCCCCTGATCTTCGATCGCCCGCTTGTCGGATAGGGCAAAGGATAATGGCACCGCAGGCACTGCGCCCTGCTCCTGTCGATCTCGAGTTTCGGGGGGTCCGAGGGGTGATCGACAACGGGCCCATGGCAGTTCTCGCATTGTATTGTCTTGTGCGGTGTCTTATTGATGGCGTCGTATTTGTCGGTGTGACAGCCCTGGCAATACTCCTTTCCCTGGTATTTTACCTTGAAGTCCTTCCAGACCTGCTCGTCGCTCTTCCGATGCCAGCCGTACATGTAGCCCCGTTCATGGGCGCCGAAATCCTTCGGGACCACTACCAGTCTCGCAAGCAATATGAGCGCAACGATACCCATAACCACGAACAGCGGCCTCAGAACATGATTCTTCATACATACTCTCCTTCTCTCATCAGCTGTGATGTTCCCAACTCACCTGGCGCGTTGCGTACTGCTTACCGATCCTGTGCGGACACGTTCTTCATAAGCGTCAATCCCTGCCAGAGAATGGCAAGGAAACAGAGCGAAAGGCCGCCGACCAGCCCGAACACATTGAGCACCTGCCATCGTATGACGATGAACAGGACAACGAAAATGGCCGCCAGTTTCAGGATATTGATGATCGCAGCGGCAATATTGGACACTCCCGGCGTTGCGCCCTTTCTGAGGTAGACCCGCTCGACCGCGACGGCGAGCCACTGGAAGTTGACCAGCCCCAGGGCAGCCCCGAAAAGGATACTGGCAGGGACCGGCCACCAGCGCTGGTCCGTGGCAACAAAGACATTGAAAAGGAATATACCGGCAATGGCGCCGGCAGCGAGCATCAGCGTCTTTTTTGCCACGCCTTGAACAATAGCGCCTACTGCCTGTTGAGGGGAGTTCGCGGTTTCCTCGGTCATAGTTTGCCTTTTGGAGGTTCTTTATTCTCAGCGTCCATGGCCTGCTGGCTTCTCTTGGTGTACAAAAAAAGGTTCCTGAATCCGGCGATAAGGCCGAAGAGCAGGAAGAGCGCCGTCAGCCACGGCGAGGTGCCGAAGACCTTGTCCAGCTTCAGCCCGATGAACAGGCCGATGACCGTGGCCGCCACCATGGTTATGCCCACGGTGCTCAGCACACCGAGCATGCGGATCAGCTTCCGGTCTTTTTCATCCACGGATAGACTCCTGAAGTTGAGAAGGTAAGAAGGTGGGAAGGTAGGAAAATGCAAGGTCCTGAAGATTTTTTTCCCATCTTCCCAACCTCCCAACTTCCTGATCTTCCGTCTTTACAGCCCTTTCAGGCTCTTCCGTGCAGCCTCTACAGTCTTGGCAATATCCGCCCGGGTATGCGCAAGCGACATGAAGGCGGCCTCGAACTGCGACGGCGCAAGGTTGACCCCGTACTTGATCATGGACCGGAAATAGCGGCCGAACAGATCGGTATCCGATGTCTTGGCGCTGGCGAAGTCCCGCACGGTCGTGTTCGTGAAAAAGGTGGTGAACATGGAGCCCACCCGGTTGAACGTGGCAGGGACGCCCGCCTCGGCCGTCACTTCCCGGAGGCCCAGCTCAAGCTCCGCGGTCAGCTTTTCGAGCGTTTTGTATACGCCGGGCCTGGCAAGCGCCTTCAAGGTCTCGATGCCTGCGGTCATTGCCAGGGGATTGCCCGACAGCGTGCCGGCCTGGTAGACCGGACCGATGGGCGCTATCTTTTGCATGATCTCTGCCTTGCCGCCGTAGGCGCCCACGGGAAGCCCGCCGCCGATCACTTTGCCGAGACAGGTCAGATCAGGCTTGATGCCGTAGATCTTCTGGGCGCCGCCGGAGGACACACGAAAACCGGTCATGACCTCGTCAAGGATCAAGAGGATGCCGTACTGGTCGCAGACCTCCCGAAGCCCGGCGAGAAAACCCGCATCAGGCGGAACGCAGCCCATATTTCCGGCAACCGGTTCAACAATGATGCAGGCGATCTGCTCGCCCTGTTTTTTTGCAAGGTCCTTCACTGCAGCGAGGTCGTTGTAAGCGACCGTCAGGGTCAGCTTGGCAAGGTCTGCGGGAACTCCGGGGCTGTCGGGCAGGCCGAAGGTCGCTACGCCGCTGCCGGCCTTCACCAGAAGGCTGTCGGCATGTCCGTGATAGCAGCCGTCGAACTTCAGGATCTTGTCCCGGCCCGTGAACCCGCGGGCCACGCGGATGGCGCTCATGGTCGCCTCGGTGCCCGAACTGACCATGCGCATCATCTCCATCGACGGAAATGCTTTTTTCACCATCTTGGCGAGTGTGATCTCCAGTTCCGTGGGAGCGCCAAAGCTCGTACCGTTCGCCACCGCCTTTTTGAGCGCTGCGGTAACACGCGGATTGGCATGGCCCAGGATCATGGGACCCCAGGAAAGGACATAGTCTATATATTCTTTATTGTCAGCATCGTAGATCTTCGATCCCTTCGCCTTTTTGATAAAAAGCGGTTCACCGCCTACGGAGCGGAATGCCCGCACCGGGCTGTTCACACCGCCGGGAATGATCTTTTTCGCCTCTTCGAACAATTTCTTCGATCTCGCACCTGCCATGCATGCTCCTTTCGATCTAGACACTGAGGGTATGGTGAATTTTAATTTTCGTTTAAAAAATGTACGTTCTGTTTATAAGATAAACCGTCCTACAAGTCAATGAAAAACATCATTTTCCCGCCTAACCATAAGTAAATATCTTTTAACAATCAAGATTAGCAGGTGCACTTTTTCTTAGACCTGAAATCGAGATGCTTCGCTTACGATCCAGCTCGCAACGGGTCAATGAAAGTAGCGATAAGGTATCCGGTTATTCCGCAGAGGTCGTTGCTATCGAATCGAGGGATGGTGGTGTCGAAAGGAGCGTCGCTCACGAGGGCAAGGAACGATGGGTCCGTCATGCAGAGAGGCTGTCCGCCCGAAATGCCCGCGCGAAAAACTTCGATCTTGTTCTTCGCGGTCTTCTTGAACCCCTCCTGGATCACGATATCGACATCCCGAACAAGAAGCTCGAACTCAGCAAGCGGCTCTGCTTTAAGCGATCCCGTGAGTTCCAGCTCGTCAGGCCCGACGACCATGACTGCATCGGCCCCTGCCTCCCGAAATCGCCAGGAGTCCTTGCCCGGCCGGTCCATCTCGAAACCGCCATGAGCATGCTTCACCACGGCGACGCGCAGTCCGCGCGCCTTCAGGAGCGGGATGATCTTTTCGATAAGCGTGGTCTTACCGCTGTTCGATGCAGCCGCCACGAATGAAACGATTTTTGATTTCTCATTCCGCAATCCGAAATCCAAAATCCGCAATTGTTTATGTCTCCGTCAGGTCAGTGGTATGAGTGCCGCGCCTCCTGCCGAACAGGCGCGCTCCCAGGATACCGATCTCGTACAGAACATAGATCGGCAGGGACATAAGCGTCATATTGAATGCGTCAGGTGTCGGCGTGATAATGGCGCCGATGACGAATGAGATCAGGAACGCGAATTTACGGAATTTCGCGAGCGATGCCGGCTGCAGGATGCCCATACGGCTGAGCAGGATGATGATGAGCGGCAGTTCGAACACGGCCCCTGCCCCCAGCAGGAACTTCAGCGTGAAGTCGATATACTCGCCGATCCTGATGATGGGGTTCAGGTGTTCCGTTTTGTACCCGATCAGGAACGGCACGGCATAGGGTAGCAGCAGAAAAAAGCAGAACAGCACGCCGGCTGCAAAGAACAGCGTGGAGAACGATACGAAATAGCCGGTATAGCGCCGCTCCCTCGGCATGAGCCCCGGGGAAATGAACTTCCAGATCTGGAGCAGGATGATCGGCACGGCCAGGATCAGACCTGCCACAAAAGCGATCTTCAGGTGCGCCATGAAGGGTTCGGTCAGCGTCGTGAAGAAAAGCTCATGTTTCACCGGATTTGGCGTGAAAACGAGAAAGGGAAACGATGCCTGGTAACTCATGGTCATGTTCAACGGCATCATGAGGACCCCCAGCAGGTCCTCGGAAAAATTGAAGCAGGCCGCAAACCCTATGGCAATGGCGATGGCCGAGGTGACCAATCTTTTACGAAGCTCGGCGAGATGGCTCCAGAAAGGCATCCGCAATTCTTCCTCAGGAGTTGCCATCAACGCTCGCTTTCTTCTCTTTGGATTCGTCTCCGTAGCCAAGGTCTTCCTGCCCCTCGTTCGTTGAGGAGGAAGTCGTTCCGCCCTGTACGGACTGCTCTATCTTCTTCAGCTCCTCTTTGACGTCCGTGGATTTCTCCACTTCCTTCATTTCGGTCCGGACCGTTTCCTGGAAGTCTTCCGAAGCTTTTTTGAATTCCGCCATGGCGCGCCCGATGGACTTGCCCAGATCGGGCAGTTTCTTGGGCCCGAAGACGAGGAGGGCAATGACAAAGATGATTATTATTTCCGGTAATCCGAGACCAAACATGGATTCTCCTCTGGACCGAGGCAACCGCGTTGCCGTTCACTCTATAATGGTTACGCCGACACGGTCGGCTTGCTCCACATTGACTTGCTCCACATTATCACTTCTCCGGCCGGAGCTCCACCACAGCCGTGATCTCCAGCGGTTTGCCCTGACGGATTACGCTGAGCGTAACGGTCTTGTTGATATGCCCGAACGCCACCATCCGGGGAAGTTCAGCAGGATCAAGGATCTTTTTCCCGTCAAGCGAGACGATGACGTCGCCGCGCTGAAGTCCGGCCTTGTCAGCAGGACCGCCCTTGGTAATCCCGTTGACGATAGCGCCCGTTGGTTCGGCAAGTCCGAGGGCGGCTGCCAGGTCAGGGGTCACGGCCTGCGCTGAAACGCCGAGCCAGCCCATATCGGGCCTGCCCTTTTCCCTGATCGACGGCAGCACTTCCTTCACCATGGTGATCGGAATTGCGAAGCCAAGGTTCTGGCCGCTGGCGATGATCACCGTATTGATCCCGACCACCTCACCCTGAATATTGAACAACGGACCCCCGCTGTTGCCCGGGTTGATGGCAGCGTCCGTCTGGATCAGATCGTCATAAGGCCCGATGCCGATCACGCGGCCCTTAGCCGAGACGATGCCCGCGGTCACGGTGTGAGACAGGCCGAAGGGATTCCCGATCGCCAGGACCCAGTCCCCGACCTCGAGCACGTTGGAATCGCCGAGCACGACCGCAGGAAGGTCCTTCGCCTCGATCTTGATCAAGGCGAGGTCGAGTTCCACGGACCTGCCGACAAGCTTGGCCTCCAGCACCCTTCCGTCCGACAAGGAAACCTTGATGTCCTTCGCCATGTCCACGACATGGTTGTTGGTAAGAATATACCCGTCAGGGCTGATGATGAACCCCGATCCAAGGCTCTGGCGCACCTGCTCGCGCTGCGGCCTGTTGCCGAAAAAGCGAAAAAAGAACTCATCCATCTGCGGGTCCCCGAAGGGCGACTGCTGCCGCACTTTGACCACCTGTTTGGTGGAAATGTTCACGACCGAAGGCATCTCTTTTTTTACGAGGGGGGCAAAGGATTCAGGAGCTGAAGCAGCGTTTGACCAGGGCGGAACGATGCAAACCAGAATCAGGACAGGAAGTACAACTTTGATCAAGTACCTCATGAACGACCTCCGTACTACGTGAGAATATTTAGAAAGCGCAGTGCAAAGTGTAAATTGCAAATTTCAAAGTGCAAAGTAGCTAAGGTAAGACGCATTGGTTTTACATCAATTTGCACTTTGCATTTTACACTTTGCATTTTGCATTTTATTGAGGGAGGAGCCTCGCTAGTGAGAAACTTCGCCCAACCACCCCTTTTACAAAGAAACCCGGATAACGGTCTTCACGTTGCCCCGGGGATTGAAATCGCCCACGACCTCAAGGGTACGCGGCTTCAGGTTCTTGACGAGCGTGTCGAAGATCAGGTTCGTCACCGCCTCGTGGGAGATGCTCTGGTCCCGGAAGCTGTTCAGATAGAGCTTCAGCGCTTTGAGCTCCACCACTTTTTTGTCCGGCGTATACGTGACCTTGATCGTCGCGAAGTCGGGGTACCCTGACCGGGGGCAGAGGCAGGTGAATTCCGGAAAGGATATGTCGATCACATAGTCCCGGTCGGGATTGGGATTGGGCCACAGTTCAAGCCTGGCCTGTTTGATCGCTTTGGCGCCGTATTTCATTGTCATGGGCGGCATAGTACCGTTTTTATCGTTTTCTGTAAAGACGAAAATCATATTCGCACAAAGTCAGTATCCACCGCCGAGACGCGGAGACATGGAGAAAGGCACCTTGAAAATAATATAGATTTTCTCTGAGTCTCGGCGTCTCCGCGGTTAAGTCCGCTTAATTACGAGTCCATCTAATTTTATTGTTTTTTTTCACCGGTGAATATATAATCCCTAATCGACCTCACAGAGAAAGGGACCCTTGTCATGACGCATAGCTTCAACTGCATCGCCACCGGCATCGGCAGCCTGCCCATCACGGACCCGGACAAGGCAGCGGCCCTGTCGCTCCAGTATCTCCCGGAAGCGCCCATCTGGCCCCAGCTACCGCAGCGGGACTTCCGCGAGCAGATGGACGGCCAGTACAGCGAGTCCCTGCCCGGGATCAGGCTCGACGCGGTGAAGAAGCGTTTCTTCTTTGATACGTCCAAAGACCTGACAACCGAGTTCGAGAAGTTCTTCGAGCAGTATCTTGATAAGAACTACAGTTTTTTCAAGATCTCTGCAGAGTACGCAGCCGCGTTCCCCTCCTTCATTAAACTGTTGAAGCAGGGCCTCCCCTCGAAGATGCGCTTCGTCAAAGGCCACATCACCGGGCCGCTCACGGCAGGCATCTCTTTCAAGGACGAGACGGGCAAGGACATCGTGCATAACGAAATGCTCTTCGATGCCGTGGTCAAAGGCCTCGCCATGAAGGCGGCCTGGCAGATCCAGGAGCTCAAGCAGTTCGGGAAACCCGTGATCATCTTCATCGACGAACCTGCCATGGAATCCCTGGGCTCGGCCTTCTCCGCGGTCTCATCCGAGGTTGTGGCAGAGAAGCTGAACGAGATCATCGACACGATCCACGAGCTTGGCGGGCTTGCCGGCATTCACTGCTGCGGCAACGCGGACTGGCCCATGATCTTCAACACGAGAGTGGATATCGTGAACTTCGACGCCTTCGGGTACATGGAGAAGGTCATGCTCTACCCCGACGACATCAAGAAGTTCCTCGGCCGCGGCGGAGCGCTCGCCTGGGGAGTAGTGCCCACGGGTGCCTTCACCGGCGACGAAACTGCCGAATTGCTTCTGGCAAAGCTCTATGCAGGCATAAAACGGCTCGAAGCAGCGGGCATTGCGCGCGACGTGGTCCTGCGACAGAGCCTGATCACCCCATCGTGCGGCATGGGCAGCCTCACGCCGGACAAAGCTGAAGCGATCCTGAAGCTGCTACGTGAAGTTTCGGACAGAATACAGAAACTCTTATAACCAGGAGGCACAAGGGGCATTGAATAAGTAGCAAGTAGCGAAGTGACAAGTAGCCAGGAACGAACTAGCAAGTAACAAAGTAGCATTTTTTGACTTCCTTGCTGCTTGACCCTTGCTACTTGACCCTTCCCCTGGCTCCCTTGCCCCTTCCCCCCTGGCCCCCGGTATCTTATGTCCCCTCGTCTGCAGTTCACCATGTTCCTGATCGTCTCGCTGATATGCCATTTTCTGGCGTTCGCTGCCGTAGTCTATCTCCACAAGCCTGAGCCGACAACCCTTCCCACGACAACACCGGTGGAGATCGTTAACCTGCCGCAGAATGATTTGAGACAGCTGCCGCCCGTGACGAGGCCGGTGCCGCAGCAGCCGATGCCGCAGCCCGAGATCCCCATGACCAAACCCCGCTCTATTCCCGCGCCTTCCCGATTCGGGAACGCACCGGATATCTCGCTCCCGAAAACAGTCCCTCCCTCCGGCAAACCGGGCACACCTGGCGGCGGAGAACGAGGCACAGGATCGGGCAGGACAACGCCAAAGGGCGACGAACCGGGACCGCTTCCTTTTCTTTCCCAGGCTGATATCGACGACCTTGCGCGCAAGGGCATGCCGGAGCGCACACCGGGCGATAATTCCGTGACGCTCGATACGGATGAGTTCAAGTTCATCTCCTACAACCGCTGGCTCAAGGTCAAGGTCGAGAGCGTGCTCGCCTATCCCGAGCTCGCCGCACTGTCGGGATATCAGGGAACGCTCTATATTCTATTCGACATCATGAAGGACGGTTCCCTGGGCCGGCTCGAGGTCCTGAAATCGTCGGGATACAAGATCCTCGACGATGAAGCGCTGCGCGCCATCCGGGCGGCGGCTCCGTTCCAGTCCCTGCCTGATGACTGGCGCATGGACCGGTACACGATCCGCGCGGCGGTCCTGTTCTATCTGAACGGAGCCTATATCCGATGACGGACCTGCTCAAGATCGGGGCCGCATTCGGGCTGATCGTTCTTTTTCTGCGCCTCAAGTGGAACCTCGGTATGGTGATGCTGCTGGCTGCCGCAGTCCTCGGGGCGCTCTACCGGATCGGCCCCCTGAATCAGGCCCGCATCGCTCTTGCCGCGGCCTCCGACCTGGTGACCATCAACCTCGTGACCGGTCTGGTGCTGATCATGGCGCTCGAGAACATCATCAGGAAACGGGGATTGCTGAAGCGCATGATGGAAGCGGTCGTGAACGTGGCGCAGGACCGGCGCATTGCCATGGCTGTCCTCCCCGGCGTGATCGGGCTGCTGCCGTCGGCAGGCGGGGCCGCTTTCTCCGCCCCCATGGTACAAGAGGCTGCCGCGGATACCACCATGACGCCGGAACACAAAGCCTACATCAACTACTGGTTCCGCCATATTTGGGAATACTGCTCTCCCCTCTACCCGGGGATCGTGCTTGCGGCCGCCGTGACCAGGCTGCCGTTGAACGATCTGCTGCTCTCGCAACTGCCCCTTCCCCTCGCGGTCATAGGCGTCGGCGCCCTGCTCGGTTTCCGGGGCCTTGCCGGCACATCGGTAGCCGGCAAACGGGACCGGAAGGAGCTTTCCGCCCTGTTCCTGACGCTCCTGCCGATCACGGCTTCGCTCGTCCTGGTCATCGGTTTCAAACTGCCGCTTGCCATAGCCATGGCACTGATCGTGGTCGCCATGCTGCTCTATTACCGCTACACACCGGCTGAGATCGGGTCCATGTTCAAGGAGAGCATCTCGCTCAACGTTATCCTGATGGTCGCGGGGATCATGATCTTCAAGGGAATGCTCGACGCCTCGGGCGCTATCGAGGCTTTGCCCATCTTCTTCCGTGAAAGCGGCCTGCCGCCCATGGCGGTGCTTTTTGTCCTGCCGTTCCTGGTGGGGCTCCTGACGGGTCTCACCGTCGCGTTCGTCGGCGCCACCTTCCCGATCATCACCGCCATGATGGGGGGCCATCCGGACGCAGCAACCATTACCTTTGCTTTTGCCAGCGGTTTTGCCGGCGTCATGCTGTCGCCCACGCATCTTTGCCTGGTACTGACGGTCAGGTACTTCAAAGCGGACCTTGCCGGCACCTACCGGCTCCTGTACCTGCCTATCCTCTTGGTGTTCGTTGTCGGCCTGCTCCGGTTCTGGTTCTAAAAATCAGAAAACCCGTACTATTCAGGTCAAAACATTATCCGCGGAAATAACCGCTAATAGACGCGAATGAACGCGAATTCAGAGGAAATATTAGCGTGTATTCGCGTTCATTCGCGGTTGACGAGACCTGGATTATTTTTCAATTCGGGGTCCTCTGCGAAATCTGCGGCCAAAAGGGCCTTTCTCCGGTTTACACCCTCCCGGGTTCAGAGGTGTTGAATAGTCACGAAAATGCTTGATTTAAAGCTTGTCCTATGATATTGTTCTGCTTCACAAATGAGTAAGGTCGATTCTCCCCGAAGCTTCGGGAGATTACTCCTTGCTCCCTGTATGCACCAGAGACAGGGGGCTATAACCCATAGGGAGGTATCAGCAATGTCAGCAATGCATATCTACGAATCAATCTTCATCGTAAACCCCAACCTCACGGACGAAGAGACCGCCAACGTCATCAAGAAGATGCAGGACGTTATTACGAACCAGGGCGGAGAAATGGTCAAGTTCGAGGACTGGGGCAAGAAGAAGCTGGCCTACGAGATCAAGAAACAGAAGCGCGGCCACTACGCGTTCTTCCAGTTCAAGGCTCCGGCGCCCTTGATCCATGAGCTTGAGCGCACCTACAAGCTCACGGACTCCGTGATCAAGTTCATGACCATCAAGCTCGAAAAAGAGCTGCGGCTCAAGCAGCCGCCCAAGCCGAAGAAAAAAGACCTTGCCAAGGCAGCAGCAGCCGCATCCGACGCAACTGCCTAGACGGAAGCACTTAACAGCCGGAGCCCGCTTGCAAAAGCGAAAACCGGCGACCATTGAGGCCGTGCCATGACAAGCTTTAACAAAGTGATATTGATGGGAAATCTCACGCGCGATCCCGAGGTACGGTACACACCGAACGGCAGCGCCGTAGCGAACTTTGCCATCGCAGTCAACCGAAAATACAAGCAGGGCGACGAGACCAAGGAAGAGGTCAGCTACATCGACATCGTCGTCTTCGGCAAGCAGGCCGAGAACTGCGGCCAGTATCTCAACAAGGGAGATGCGGCGCTGATCGAAGGCAGGCTGCAGCAACGCCGCTGGGACGACAAGGATACCGGAGCAAAGCGGAGCAAGGTCGAGGTCGCGGCGCAGTCGGTGACGTTCATGCCGAAACGCCAATCGTCCGGCGGCAGCGGGCAGAGCCAGGCCGAACATGCCCCGGAATCTCCGGTTGACGAGGGAGATATCCCCTTTTAAGGCAGCATGGCACCGGTACACCCACTAACTATTTAACGAGGAGTTTACTATGGCAGAGTTTACCCCAAGGCCGGCCGGTTCAAGACCGTCCGGTCCGAGGCCTTCAGGCCCCGGCGGTTCGCGCGACAGCCGCGATTCCCGCGGCGGCGACCCCAAAAAGAGGCGCTTCACGGTCCGGCGCAAAGTTTGCCGGTTCTGCGTGGACAAAGCGCCGTTCATCGATTACAAGGACATCAAGACCCTCCGGTTCTTCATAACCGAGCGGGGCAAGATCCTTCCCCGCCGCATCTCCGGCAACTGCGCCCGCCACCAGCGGGACGTCACGGTGGCCATCCAGCGGGGCAGGAACATCGCGATCCTGCCGTTCTCGGGCGAGAAGTAAACCGGGAACAGCACGGGCAGTATGAATGCAACAGGGGAACTCAGGCGGTTACTGATACAGTGACCATGAGTTTCCCTTTTTTTTGGAGACATCATTGAACTATCGTGCCATCGTCATCAGTTCCCTGCAGGCCGCAGGCCTTTATCTGGCAGGCCTGCTCGTACCGGTGCTCGGCCTGCTGGCTGCCGTGTTCTCACCGGTCCCGCTCATTATCGCCTACGTCCGGGGCAACAGACAGGAAGGCCTCGCTTCCATCGGCCTCGCCTGCGGGCTGGTTTCCCTCTTTGCCGGCTGGCAGGGAGGCGTCCTCTTCTTCCTCACCTTCGGCCTGATGGCGATAGGCATTGCCGAGGCAATGCAGCGCAGGTTCAAACCCGAAGGAGCGGCCCTGCTCGGCGGTCTCCTGCCCATCGCAGCGATCGGCATCGCTTTGGCCGCCTACTTCGCGCACCTGGGAAAAAGCCCGGTCGCCGGTATCGAGGAATACATTCGGAACAGCCTCGTTGAAACCGCGAAAATGTACACGACCCTGGGATTGACCGAAGCAGCAGCCATGATCAACGCTGCCTCGGACCGGATCATCTATTATCTGGTACGCCTTCTGCCGGGCATCGTGATCGCAACCTCCGTGGTGCAGGCCGCCTGCTGCTATGGGTTGGCCCGGGCCGTGATCGCCCGCAAACAGGTTCCGGTTCCGGCTCCGGATCAGCCGACGCTCGCCCAATGGCATGCGCCGGACGTCTGGGTCTGGGGCCTCATCGTGACCCTGGCCTGCGCCGTGATCCCGCAGGATGTGATAAATATCATCAGCTGGAATGCAGCTATCTTCTTTGGCGTCGTTTACACGGCGCAGGGGATCGCCATCGTGGAGCATTACTTCAGGAAGGCCGGCATCCATACCGCGGTCCGGAGCATGCTGCACGCCATTATTCTGGCCCTCCCGATCGTTGTCTGCGTCTCCGCGCTCGGTATCGTGGATATCTGGGCGGACTTCCGCAAGGTCCGCATGCCTGAACAGAAACCGGCACCATGAACTTTTTTCCGCCTCCTGGCGATTTTTTGGTATAATAAGCGCGTTTCGTACGGAGCAGGGAAGTTTAGAAACGACCCATCAGGCAGCACCAAGGATAACCATGCGTCTTTCCAAGGACATGATCAAGTACCTGAGTGATGCGATCGCTGTGAACCTTGAAACGAGGGGACTGGTTGAATATGAAGTGCCCAGGGAGGCAATATCCGCGAAGATCGCCGAGGTGATCACCGCGGATATGCTGGCGGAGGAGAAGCTCAACAAGGACGTTGAAAAGATTCTGGTTGCCCACGAGGCCGAGATAGCAAAAGAGAATATGGACTACCGCAAGGTGTTCGAGCTCACGAAACAGAAATTGGCAAAGGACCGGGGGATCGTTCTCTAATGCGGAATAGCAACCAATGCACTTCCTAACCCGACAAGCCAGAACCAAATTTGCCACCCCCGCTTCGTTACCAATTACTATTGGATGCGGGACGGAGGAAGACTCGAAGTCACGAAGAACAACGAAAAATTTTAATGTAATGTTAATGCTTCGATTAGGGCCGTACTTCGTGTCTTAGTGCCTTCGTGGCAAAGATTCTTGCCGTTTTTGAATAGAATTTGATTCATAACTAATTGTAAGCGGGGAATAGTATTATGCGTTTAAGCGAAGACCGGATATCCCACGTGTCGCACCTGATCCAGGACATGATCATCCGGAACAGGAATATCGATATACTCCAGCCCGAGGAGCGCATACTCCGGGAGATCAAGCGGACCATCACCGCCGAACTCCAGTTCGAAGACGAGGCCGACGCGGCGGCGCGGCGCACGATCCAGTCCCTGTCCCGCCGGGTGCCCGAGGGAAGCCGCGAGTGGGATGTCCTCTACCGCAAGTACGTGGAAGAGGAGCTCGGCAGGAGAAAAAAGGTTTGAAAAAGTTCATCGTCCTCGGCCTGGTCCTGTACAGCATATCTTCCAGCCTTGGATTGTTCCTCAGCCAGGACTCCTTCGGCCTCCTCATGATGTTCTGGCTGGCGGGATATGTTCTGCTCGCCTTCTCCATTTTCTACACCTCATACGTTTCCCCCGACCAGCTCAAAGCTATTCCCTATATAACCCTCGGGGTCATCCTGCTCAATTTCGTTGTGCAGCTGACCGGCGGCATCCACTCGTCGCTCTGGCCCGCCTATTTTCTGTTCGCCGTGCTCATTGCCGTATTTTCCCAATACCCGCTGGACAAAACCTATACGACCGTGGGCCTCATCCTCGGCATCGAGACCGCGAACCTGATCGCGCCGAAACAGGTCCAGGCATTCCGTTGGGAGGTGTATGCGGGATACGCCCTGTCCCTTGCCGGCGTTTCGCTCGTGACTGCGCATATCATGAACCGCGTCCGGGCAAAAGAACAGCAGGTCCGGGAGGCCCATGAGCAGCTGCTCGCCCGCGCCGACGCCTACGACCCCCTTTCGGCAGAAACCAGGCTCGACGAAGATAACCGGCAGCTCTCCAGCGTCAGTGCTGGCCGGAAGCAGGAGACTGCCTTCGCAGGGCTTATCGACATGATCTATGAGTTCGTTCCGGCCCATACCTATGCCCTGTTCCTGAAGGAGCAGATCGGCAAGGAAACGGTCTTTGTCCTCAAGGCTCGCAGAAGCGCTTCGGGAGAACGCGCCCTGGTAGCCGTGGGAGAGAAACTGACGCCCGAGAGCATCATCAACGGCTGCGCACGATATACCCAGCCGCAATACCTGTCCGACAGAGAGCCGACCCAGGGAAGGCTCGGCTATTATACCCAGCTCCTCCCCGTACGCTCCCTGCTGGTCATTCCCATTGTACAGGACGACGAGACCATCGGCGTGCTCGCGGTGGATAGTCTCGAAGCCGGGGCTTTTTCGCTCGAAACGCAGGACATGCTCTCGCGCTTTACGCTGTTCTTCATCCAGATCATCGATAAGATCCAGGTGTCCCAGGAACTGGACATGCGGGCCAAGCATTTCAAGGAATTCCATAATATGAGCGCGGTGCTGAACAGCAGCCTGGAGCTTGGCGAGATCCTGGAGCGGCTGGCGAACGAGATCAACCTGATCGTGCCCCATGACTTCTGCGTCTTCGTCCAGTTCGACGACAAGAACAAAGATGCAATCCTGGTGCACCAGAGCGGATCCGTGACCATCGACGGCGAGAACCCCTCTCTCGCCGCCAGGATCAGGTCGGCCCTGACACCGGAAACGCAGGGAGGTGCCCTGGAAGATCAGCGCTTCCCCGTAGAGAACAGCGCCATCCTGAACCAGATGCTGCGCCAATGGGAGCAGGGCCAGTCCGCTCCGTATCACTTCCCGGACCCCGGCGCCCAGGGGCGGGAGATCGGGTTGTTCGACGACAGGACCAGGCTCAGCCAGCCTCTCCGATCACTGTCCTGCTGGCGGCTCGCGGCAGGTGAAAAGTTCATCGGTGCCTTCTTCATCGGGGCGGTCCAGGCGAACGCCTTCTCCGAGTACCAGCGCAGTTTCCTCGATACGCTGATGAACCAGGTGGCGGTCGTGATGGATAACGCCATCCTACACCAACAGATCAAGAACATGGCCCATACCGACGGACTGACCGGCCTGCTGAACCACCGGACGTTCATGGAAAAGATGGATGAAGAGTTCAAGCGGCTCGATCGCGCCGAGTCTCAGCACTTCTCCCTTTTGCTCTTCGACATAGACCACTTCAAAAAAGTAAACGACGAGCATGGCCACCCGGTCGGCGATATTGCGCTCAAGGCCGTGGCAAACGTCATTCGCCAGATGGCGCGAAGCATCGATTTTGTCGCGCGCTACGGAGGCGAGGAGTTCGCCATCGGCATGGTGGGCGCGGACACGGCAGGCGCACAGATGATGGCGGAACGCATCAGGAAGACCGTTGAAAGCACGGTGATCACGGCCGGAAAGATCACCCTGAAAAAAACGGTGAGCATCGGAGTGGCATCCTACTATCCGGGGTGCGGGAAGAAGGAAGTGCTCATTGCGCAGACCGACCAGGCGCTCTACCATGCCAAGCACACCGGCAGGAACAAGGTCTGCCTCTTTAGCGATGTCCCGGGTGCCGATGCCGCCGCACTACCCAGGCCAAAGCAATAACTCCCCCGGTTCGCCATCAGGCGGATAGACTGAAGGCCGAAGACTGAAGGTAAAAGATAAAAAAATCCAAACCAAGATGGCCAAACATCTTGCTTTACCATCTTCAGCCTTCAGCCTTACAACCTTCAACCTGAATAGTTACCCGTATTTAACCTTTTCTCCTCTTCAGTGTCTCAATAAGTGAATGGCTTCCTATGGACCAGGATAACGATCTGATCGACAGATATGCTGCAGGCGACCGGGAGGCGTTCAATGCGCTGGTGCAAAAACACCAGAAACCGCTTTACGCCCTGGTCTACCGGATGGTGAGCAATCACGAGGATGCTGCTGATCTTCTGCAGAAAACCTTTGTCAAGGCGTTCACCGGCTTGTCCGGATTCGAGCGACGGTCGAGTTTCAAAACCTGGTTTTACCAGATCGCGATCAACCTGGCCAAGAACACCTATCGTGACCGCGCGAAGGTCCAGTACGTTTCGCTCGATGATGTCGTGATCAGGAAGGATCCCAGAACGCTCGACACCCTGATCCACAAAGAACACCATCAAATGCTCCTGCGGGCGGTCGGATCGCTGCCGGAAAAACAGCGTATGACCCTCACGCTCAGGGTGCAGAACGGTCTGAAGTTCGAGGAGATCGCGAACATCATGCAGTGCTCTCTCGGCACCGCAAAGGCAAATTATCATCATGCCGTGCAGAAAATGAAAATTCTGCTGAAGGAAAAGGAAAACCGCCCGTAGCCAGGGCACCCACTGCCATGTGCAACGATACCAACATACAAGAGCTCCTCCCGGCGTATCTGGAGAAAACGCTCGATCCTGCCACCCGCACCCGCATCGAGCACCACCTTGCCTTCTGCGAGGATTGCCGGGCGGAATTAGCGCTGCTGAGCATGCTCGCCGATGATCCCGTCCCGGTCCCGGACGAGGCCTTCTGGACAGGAATGCCTGAACGGATCTACCGGGAAATTCAGACCGGCAAGCAACAGAAAAAAAAGCAATTCGCGCTTTCTGACTTCCTGGGCTGGACGTTCATGCCCCGCTTTGCATGGGCAACGGCTGCGGTCATCGTCATTATCGCGGTCTCGTGGTTCATGGTCCGCTCCATTCCGAAGGACGTTGCCCGCATGACCCCACCCGCAATAGAGGATAACGCCGCGGAGCCGGTGAACCTTGCCGAGCTCTCATCCGAAGAGTTTGATGCCGCTGCGCAGTGGGCGCAGAATGAGCTCGCCCCCCTGGAGGAAGCGATCACGAACGACGCTCAAGAGCACACCTCACGGGACCTTTCTGAGGATCTTTCCGAACTGAGCGCCCGTGAACTTGACCGGATCTACGAAATGCTGAATAAGAAGGAACAGAATGCGCGGGAGAAACTCAAGAAGAAACCCGTGAACGAAAAACGTATGGGATAACCGCCCAGGTGAGACGAATAATCAATGATGCAGCAGGAGGCCTTGTATGAAGATACCACAAATACTGATACTGACTATCGCGCTGACCCTGACCGGCATGCCTGCCTTTGCCCAGCGGCAGATGTCCGGACCAATGGCCGATGAGCCACAGCGGGAAACAGGTCCATTCTCCCCCGAGGGGCAGGGAGGACCGCCCTCGGAAGAACGGCGTGAAGAGGTCAGGAAGAAGATAGAAGCAGTGCGGATCTGGCGGCTCACCGAGGAACTGAAGCTCGACACCAATTCGAGCGCGAAGCTCTCGTCCCTCTTGAGTTCGCTGGACCTGAAACGCCGTAATACCATGCGGGAGCAGATGGAGACCATGAGAGACCTGCGGTCCTTGCTGAGAACCGCAAAACCGGATGAAGCAAAGATCAAGTCCCTGCTCGAAAAACTTGAGAAGAACCGCCACGAGATGCAGGGTTTGAAGGACCAGGAGCTGAAGGGGCTGAAGGACATCCTTACGATCGAACAGCAGGCCCGGTTTCTGCTCTTCCAGCAGGAGTTCCAGCGCGAGATGCGGGACATGATCTCCGGCGCCCGCGGCAAGGGTCCAGGAGGTCCAGGCAGGAGGGGTGGCCCGATGAATGACTATCCCGAAAGGGACATGCAGTCCCGCCCTCCCCGATAATCACTCCCTTCCGCTTCCTTTCACTCCCAGCCTGAGCCGGAACACAGCTCAGGCTTTTTTATTTCCTATACGAATATGAATGTTAAAACTGATTAAACCTTTTTGACGTTCCACGGTCTAATCATGCAAGACACAGGAAACGTCAAATTCAAAAGGAGGCATTGCCATGTATCGCAAATATTGTTTGTGGATCGTCGCAGTAGTGTTCTTTAGCATCCAGGGATGCAGCTCGGGGAATAGCAGCACCACGGACGCGGGAAGCCTAAACAAGGGCATCGTGTCGGTGAGCCTCACGGATGCGCCTGCCTATGGGCTTGACCATGTTTGGGTAACTGTTCGGGACCTCTGGTTCCACACCAGCGACACGGCGGAAACCGAGCAGGCGGGATGGGTCAAGTTCCCCCTGTCCGCCCCCATAACCCTCGATCTCCTCGAACTCAGCAATGGCGCGATCAGCGCACCGGTCTGGGACAATATTGAACTGCCCGAGGGCGATTACACTCAGATCAGGGTCTTCCTCGTAAGGACCGAGAATACGCTGACCGATTCCGCGTCCGTTGAAAACCTTACGTACAATAATCAAGTGGACGTGACCGGCGACGCGACGGCCTACCCCCTGCGGGTGCCTGATGCAGGCCGCGGCATCAGTCTGACCGGCGAGTTCGGCGTCAAAAAGAACACGAAATTGAAAATTGCCATAGATTTCGACGCCGGCCATGACGTGGTCAAGATCGAACGCAACGGGAATACCGAGTATATTTTAAAGCCGCGTCTGGCACATTTCGACCTCGACAACGCCGGGGCCATCATCGGATCGATCGATTCAGCAGCGACCGGGAGCAATCCCTCCGCCCACTTCGTGTTCAAGGCGGAACAGATGGCTCCGAACGGCCAGGTCCATGTGGTGCGGCGCGTCACCGCTCTGTCGGATCAAACCGGCAAATTCATCCTGTTCCCGCTCGCTCCCGGGATCTACGACCTCGTGATACGCGGGATCAACTATGAGACCGTCATCGTAAAAGGCGTTCCGGTCGTGAAAGGCACGACACCGCAAAACAACCCGACCGTGGTGCCGGCCATCACCATGACCCGGGCTGCCACTCCGGACTATACGCTGGATGCGACCATAACCTCGCCGACCGGCGCATGGGTGAATTTCATGCAGACCCTGCCGGGCATTGGCGAAGTACCGTACGACATCCGGTTCAGGCATTTCAATCCGCTCACCGGGCAGATCCTCGGATTTCCGCTGTCATCGGACCCGCTCCAGGTCGGAACCTATGACGCTTCGATCATCACCCTGTCCACGGTCACCCCTGTTGAAGGAACGGGCGGATACCAGGCAGTTGCAGGAGCCCCTCTCTATACAATTGACCTTAGCTCCGCGCCGGTTTCCTCCTCGACCGGCACGCTTTCGCTCGGCATATTGAACGTGACGGCCCCGCTTGCCGCTCGCAGCGTTTCGGGCTCGATCATGGTGCCGGAGACCTTTGCCCCGGGAACAGGGTTTGACCGCGGCATCCTTTTCGCGGTCCATGGCGGCATGATCGTGAATGCGATGAACGTGAATGCCCAGATCGTATCGGGCGGGAGCTACACCATGACGAACCTCCCCGGCGGGACAGCGCAGCTCCCATTTCCCCGGGCATGCTACGCAATGGAGGTTGTTGGCTGGTCATCGGCGAACCCCGCGACCAGGGGGGTAGCGGTTCCCCGATTTGTCAACCTGAGCACCAGTGATGCGACCGATATAGATCTGAACCTGATAATGCCATAGGTATTTAAGACCTCCTTCAGGAGGGAGCGGCCTTCCGTGCGCTTCCTCCTGAAACAGTTCCTTTCCCCCGCGCTTCCCCACCCCCGTTTCTTCCCCCGTTGCTTATTGACAAATACCCTATCGAGCCCGTATAATCCCCTACTGTCTTCATGAAAGGTAACCTGCAAATGAACCGTATCGTAAAGAAGTATGCAACATTTCTTGAGAAATCCAGCCGTACCTTCGGCGCGGCTACCAGAAAGAACGGCGTCAAGTGCAAGCGCGGCTGCAACGAATGCTGTACAGTCGGGTTCTTCGACATCACCCTGCTCGATGCGATCCATCTGCGGTCGGCACTGAAAAAGGTCCCGGCCGAGGTCCGTAAACGCGTGATCGCACGGGCAAACGAGCAACTGGACATCCTGGAGAAGAAAAAAGCCTTTTCCCGCAAGGACCCGCTGCTCAAGACCTTGCCCTCCATTGATGCCATTTCACGCCGGTCTGCCAAGATGTCCTGCCCGGCGCTCGAAAACGGCATCTGCATGGTCTATGAGATGAGACCGCACATCTGCCGCATTTTCGGCCCCACCATCCGAGGTCCGCGCCGCTCGGTCCAGCTCGAAGGCTGCGGTTATTTCAAAAAGGATATCCCCGAGGCCGACTACCCCATCTTCGATCATTACACCGAGGAAAAGAAGCTCCAGAAGGCCATGTTCGTCAAAGCCGGGCGCAAACGCATCCGCGAAGTGGACACCATCATCCCGGCGGCCCTCACGCTGGATTTGAAGAAGTGGCTGTGAGAAGCAAACACCAAGCTCCAAGCACCAAATCACAAATAAACACCAATAACCACGCGCCAAGCTTTAAACGTTTGGTTATTGTAATTTGGTGATTGGTTATTGACCTTACCATGGAAATACTCAGCAAAAAAGTGATGTGGAAGGGAAGTTTCATGAGCGCCGTGGAGATCACCTACCGCGACGCTCATGGCACGGTGCGCACCTGGGAAGCGCTTGAACGCGTGGGCATCAGCGGCATCGTGGTCATGGTGGCGATCACGCCTGCCGGATCGATCCTTTTGGAAAAACAGTTCAGGCCCCCGCTGGGCCGCGACGTCATCGAACTCCCTGCCGGTCTTGTGGAACCCGGAGAGTCCATGGAAGCGGCCGCAAAACGGGAACTTATCGAAGAAACAGGCTGGGAAGCAGGCAGCATTGATTTTCTTACGGAGGGCCCGATCTCTACCGGTGCCTCGACGGAGATGCTCAGGGCCTATCTCTGCACCCGGCTCACCCACGTGGGCAGGAACGGCGGCGACGACAATGAGATCATCGAGGTGATCGACGTGCCGCTCCTGGGCGTGCAGGACTATTTACTGACCATGCAGAAGGCGGGAACGCTCATCGACTTGAAGGTTTTCGGCTTGATCGAACTGGCGAAGGCCAGGTTAGGCGCCTATGCCCATAACAGCGACAAAAGATAGTCGATGTTGGAATGGGATTCAAAACAGAAAGACGAGTAATTTTCTCGCAAAGCCGCAATGAACGCAAAGGAAGCCTTTGAATCTCGACTTTAAACCCAAAGGCCTGGCCTCTCGTTACGATCTTGAAAAACGGAACTGTCTTTTTCCCGCCATCACAATTTATTTTTCCGCTGCCAGGTCCTGATAACTCCGCCTCTCACCTGTTGAAATGTACTGCCGTTTCTGTTATCTTTAGTTGTGGGAATTGACCGCACAGTTCCCCGGTATGAAGGAGCATTATGAACAATACCCTGCACGAATTCACCGCAGAACCGATGATCGCCTATTTCTCCATGGAGATCGGCGTGAAGAACGATATCCCGACCTACAGCGGTGGCCTCGGCATCCTGGCCGGCGATACGATCAAGTCTGCGGCGGACCTTAACCTGCCGATGGTGGCCGTGACCCTTATCACGAGGAAGGGCTACTTTACCCAGGAACTCGACAATTCCGGCTGGCAGCATGAAAAGCCCGTGGTCTGGGACCCGGCCACGCACATGACGCTTCTGAAAGAAACGGTCAAAGTGCAGATCGAGGGGCGCGATGTCCATATCCAGGCCTGGCTCTATCAGGTCATCAGCCCCACCGGCGGGCGGGTGCCCATGCTGTTCCTGGATACGGACGTTCCGGAGAATACGCCCGAAGACCGGTGCATCACCGACTATCTCTATGGCGGAGACAGCGCCTACCGCATCAAGCAGGAAGTCGTGCTGGGTATGGGCGGCGTGCGTATGCTCCATGCTCTTGAGTTTCACATCAAAAAATATCATATGAACGAGGGGCATGCGAGCTTTCTGGCGCTGGAGCTGCTTCTGCGGTTCAAACGTGATATCGAGACCGTGTGGGACGAACGTTCGGTCTGGGACGTGGGCCGGGTGCGGGACCTCTGCGTATTCACGACCCATACCCCGGTTGAGGCCGGGCATGACAAGTTCTCCTATCCCCTGGTCAGCAAAGTGCTCGGCGAGATCATTCCCTTCGACGTGCTCAAGGACCTGGCAGGCAAGGACAACCTGAACATGACGATGCTGGCGCTCAATCTCAGCAAGTATATCAACGGCGTCGCGAAAAAGCACGGGGAGGTATCGCAGCACATGTTTCCCGGCTACCACATCCATGCCATCACGAACGGCGTGCATACCTTCACCTGGACGTGCTCGGAAATGGCCAAGCTCTTCGATAAATACATTCCCGGCTGGGCCAATGAGCCGGAGCTGTTCGTTCGTTCGGGCAACATTCCGGAACTCGAGCTGTGGGAAGCGCACCGCGAGGCGAAACGAAAGCTGCTGGCCTATGTAAGCAACTCAACCGGCGTGGAAATGGACCCCAATGTCCTTACCCTGGGATTCGCGCGGCGTGCCACAGCATATAAACGGCCGCATCTCCTCTTCTCCGACATCGAACGGCTGCTGAAGATCAATGAAAAAGGCAGGATCCAGATCATTTATGCCGGCAAAGCCCACCCGCACGATGATAACGGCAAGCGCCTTATCCAGGGGATCTACGGGTATCGCGACAAGCTCAAAGGAAAGATCGCCATCGCCTTCCTTCCGGGCTACAATATGGACATAGCCCTCAAGCTCGTTTCGGGCGTCGATATCTGGCTCAACACCCCGCTCCGTCCGCTTGAGGCGTCCGGGACCAGCGGGATGAAAGCCGCGCACAACGGCGTGGTCAATTTCAGCGTGCTCGACGGCTGGTGGATCGAGGGTCATATCGAGGGCTTTACCGGCTGGTCCATCGGCGCCAAGCCTACGGAAACATCGGAGCCCGGCGCTTCAGATGCCGAGGACGTTGCCGACCTCTATGACAAGCTCGAGAACCTGATCATCCCGAAATATTATAACCCGAACAAGAGCAACTGGAGCCGCATGATGAAGAACGCCATCAGCAAAAATGCCTACTATTTCAACAGTCACCGCATGATGCGGCGTTATGTGACCGAGGCATATATACGATAGGCCGGCGCTCACCGTGCACGATCGGCGGAGGAAGCAGAACCATGAACCAGAAAGACCAGGAATCACTGCTTGTTGTTGACGACGATCCCTATGTCCTCGAATCAATAGCCTCGTTGCTGCAGGAATACGGCTATCAGGTCACGACCTGTCGCGGTGGATCAGAGGCATTGGAGAAGCTGAAAAAAACGCATTTCGACGTCATCCTGACCGACATCAAGATGCCCGAGATCACGGGCATTGAACTGCTTCAACGCATTCATACCAACAACAGCATGGTCCCGGTCATCCTGATGACCGCATTCGCAGAGCTTGACGTTGCCGTTGATGCGCTGAAACGCGGTGCTTTTGATTTCATTACGAAACCTTACAATCCGGAATACCTTCTCTATGCCGTTGAAAAGGCCGTCAAATACACCCGGCTGGTTCAGATGGAGAAGAACTACAAGGAAATGCTGGAGGATACTGTTCGGAAAAGAACGCAGGAGCTGGCCAACGCGCTTGAGCAAGTTCAGAACATTGCCCGGGAAATTACGACTCGTCTCACGACCGTGGCCGAATACCGCGATACCGATACGGGTGCTCACATTTCCCGGATCAGCCTCTATACGCATAAAATGGCCGAAGCTCTCGGCCTGTCTTCCGACTTCATTGATACCGTGACCTTTGCCAGTTCCATGCATGACATCGGCAAGATCGGCATCCCGGACCATATTCTGCTCAAACCCGGCCCGCTTACGCGCGAAGAGTTCGATATTATGAAGACCCATACGTCCATGGGAGAGAAGATCCTGGGCGGATCTGACTATCCTACGATCCAGATGTCGGCATCCATCGCATTGCATCACCACGAGCGGTGGGATGGCAAGGGCTACCCGCTCGGGCTTGCGGGAAAAAAGATCCCCATTGAGGGACGGATCGTCATGCTGGTCGACCAATATGACGCCCTGCGCAGCGCTCGGCCCTATAAACCAGCCTTCGACCATCAAAAGACCTATGACATCATAACCAAAGGCGATGAGCGCACGATGCCTGAGCATTTCGATCCCCAGGTGCTCGCCGCCTTCATCAGGATCGCACCCGAGTTCGATAATATCTTCACCACCTGCCAGGACGAATAGACTCGTATTCCCGTATGAACAACAAGCAGGACAACCTGGAACCCCATGCAGCTCCAAGTTGTCTCATCCAAGTTGTCTCCAAGTTGTCTCAGCTTGCTTTCCCTGCAATGTTGTAGTATATTTCTGCATGCTCGCAAAAATTAAAACAATCGCTGAATTGGATCCCCTCCTTTCGCTGCTCAGGGCGACAGGCCAAACAATCGTTTTCACCAACGGCTGCTTTGACCTCATCCATCCCGGCCATACGCGGTACCTCGCGAGGGCCCGTTCGCTCGGTGACATTCTCGTTGTTGCCATTAACAGCGATGCATCGGTCCGTTCGATCAAAGGGGACAAGCGGCCGATCAACACCGAAGCCGACCGGGCGGAAACACTTGCCGCGCTCGAAGCAGTCGACTTCGTAACGATCTTCAACGAACCGGACCCCTACAGGGTCATAGCGGCTCTCCAGCCCGATGTGCTGGTCAAGGGCGGTGATTGGCCGATCGAGAAGATCATCGGAAGAGACATCGTGCAGGCGCGGGGCGGGCGGGTCGTGAACGTACCCTATATTGATGGCGCTTCAACAACAGGGATCATTGAGAAGATCCTGGACAAATACGGGAAGCTGGGAAGTTGAGAAGTTGTGAAGGTGGGCAAAAGCAGATGGCAGAATCTAAACGCATACAGCACTTCAGGGAGCTGGATGTATATCAAAAAGCATTTAAGGCCGCAATGACGATCTACGAAACCACCAAAACCTTTCCACAGGAAGAGAAATATTCACTCGTCGACCAGATTAGAAGATCCTCACGTTCTGTTTGCTCGAATCTTGCAGAAGCATGGCGTAAACGCAAGTACCCGGCTGTCTTCAGGAATAAACTTACCGACGCCATGCAGGAGGCCTCTGAGACTCAGAGTTGGCTCGAATTCTGCTTAGCGTGCAAGTATGTTAATAACGATCTTTTTCTCAGTCTCGACCAGGAATACGAAAGCATTCTCGCGATGCTAAATTCAATGGAAAGATCGCACGATAAATTCTGTTTCTAATTTTCTTTCGTTTTTCACTACCTTCCCAACCTCCCAACTTCCCAGCATCCCAACTTCTCAACCTCCATCTTTTCTCTTCTCGTCCTCCATCCGATACAACTCATCATCATCAAACCCGAAATAATGTCCGATCTCATGTATTACTGTTTCGAGAACGATTTCCTCGATCTCTTCGGGCGACTGCGCAGCCAGCTCAATGGGACGCTGGTAGATAACAATGCGATCCGGCAGCACATTGCCGTAGTTCCACTCCCTCGCTGGTAAGGGCACCCCCTGGTACAAACCGAAGAGCGTCCCCCTTTCGATCCCCATTTCCTGCAGAACCTCTCGTGATGGGCTGTCTTCGACCTCGATCGAGATATTATTGATCTTCTGTTTGAACCTGCGCGGAAGACGGGTAAGGGCATTTTCTACGAGTTTTTCAAATGAAGAGCGATCCATGGTGCAGTATATACTCCAATTAAAAAATTATGAAAAATATAGTTTGAAATGTGGAACTGCAAATTATAGAGAATAAAGGGAGCATGCAGACCCCGCATCACGAAAAAAGCCGGAGATCTTTATGACCTCCGGCTTTCATTGGTTTTCCATTCCTACTTTATACTGTAGAACACTTCCCTGCCCCGAAACACGGCTGCATCCCCAAGTTCTTCTTCAATGCGAATAAGCTGATTATACTTTGCAACCCGGTCCGTGCGCGAAAGCGAGCCCGTCTTGATCTGGCCGACGTTGGTAGCAACAGCAAGATCGGCGATGGTCGCATCTTCGCTCTCACCCGAGCGGTGCGATATGACCGATGTATACCGCGCCCGCTTCGCCATCTCGATGGCATCGAGCGTCTCGGTCAGCGTCCCGATCTGGTTCAGCTTGATCAGGATCGAGTTCGCGATGCCCTGTTCGATCCCCTGCTTGAATATCTTCGTATTGGTCACGAAGATGTCGTCGCCCACGAGCTGCACTTTGCCGCCCATCTGGTCCGTCAGGAGCTTCCACCCCTTCCAGTCCTTCTCGGACATGCCGTCTTCGATGGAGATGATCGGGTATTGCTTGACCCAGCTCTCGTAGAACTTGATCATTTTGTCCGAGGTCATCTTCTTGCCCTCGCCCTTCATGTTATAAACGCCCTTCTCATAGAACTCGCTGGAAGCGACATCGAGGCCGAGGAACACTTCCTTGCCTGCCTTATACCCTGCTTTCTGGATGGCCTCGAGAATGGCCTGGCAGGCCTCTTCATTGGACCGGAGATTCGGCGCGAAACCGCCCTCGTCGCCGACAGCGGTATTATATCCTTTTTTCTTCAGCACCGACTTCAGGCTGTGAAAGACCTCTGCGCCCATCCGTATCGCGTCCGTGCAGGTCTCTGCTCCGGCCGGAATGATCATGAACTCCTGGAAATCCACGTTATTGTCAGCGTGGGCCCCCCCGTTCAGGACGTTCATCATGGGCACCGGAAGCTCCTTCGCATTCGGCCCGCCGAGATAATGGTACAGCGGAAGACCGGAGTCCTCGGCCGCAGCCTTGGCAACAGCCAGAGAAACCGCAAGCATCGCGTTGGCTCCGAGCTTCTTCTTGGTCTCGGTACCGTCCAGTTCGATCATGGTGCGGTCGATCACGGCCTGTTCCGTTGCGTCCATTCCGGAGATCACCGGTCCGATGATCTCGATCACGTTGTAGACCGCCTTCTGAACGCCTTTCCCCAGGTAGCGTTTGCCGCCGTCACGGAGTTCCAAAGCCTCCCGTTCGCCTGTTGACGCGCCGCTCGGAACGATTGCACGTCCCATGACGCCGCTCTCAAGAATGACATCGGCTTCAACGGTCGGGTTGCCCCGGGAATCCAGCACTTCGCGCGCAAATACATCAATGATCTCGCTCATGTAGCCCCCTTTGTTTAATTCAGGAAGTTAAGAGGTTAGGAAGGTAAGAAGTTAGGAAAAAACTTTTAACCCATCTTCCCAACTTCTCAACTTCCCATATTTCCTTGATCTTACCCTCTTACGTTCCTACCTTCTTACCTTCTATATTTTCATTGTCCCAGAATAAACTTCTTGCCAGCTTCAATGAGGTTCTGGATCTTCGCCTCGGACTCTGCCTCAACGTAGATGCGCACGACCGGTTCGGTGCCGGAAGCACGCATAAGCACCCAGCTGTCGTCCTCAAGCATATACTTGGTCCCGTCGGCAGTTGTCTTCTTCCCTTTGACCCGCAGACCTCCAAGTTCGGTCAACGGCTGTGCCAGCCGTTCTGCAACCTGTTTTTGGTTACCCTCAGTCAGTCGAATGTTCACCCTGTCGTTGAGGATCGTGCCTACTTCCTTGTACAGCCGCTTCAGCAGTTCTCTGATGGGACGCTTCTCTTGCGATACCATCTCCGCCACCAGCATGCAGGCGATGATACCGTCCTTTTCGGGGACGTGATCCTTGATCGTCATCCCGGCGCTTTCTTCTCCTCCGAAGATGATCTTGCCCTGGACCAGCAGGTCGCCGATATATTTGAACCCCACGCCGGTCTCATAGACCTCGATGCCGTGTTTTTTTGCCACGGCATCGACCAGGTGGGATGTCGCAATGGACCGGGCTGCGCCGCCTTTCCACCCGCGGCTGCGGCAGAGATAATCCAGCACCAGCGCAAGGACCTGGTTGGGATTAATGTAGGTCCCGTCGGTGTCCATGACACCGAACCGGTCAGCATCCCCATCGACCGCAAGACCGATGTCGAATTTTCCTTTTTTCATGACCGCCGACAGCTCGAAGAGGTTCTCCTCGGACGGTTCCGGTGAACGTCCGCCGAACAGCGCATCCCGGTGCCCGTGGATGACCGTTACGGTACAACCGGCATCCTTCAGTACCGTATCCAGATAGTCCCTGCCGGTCCCGTACAGCAGGTCGACCGCGACCTTCAGCTTCGCTTTTTTAATGGCATCGAGATCGATCTTTTTCCTGAGATCATCGAGGTAGATCTTGCGAAGGTCGGCATCATCAACCATGCCTTTTTGTTTTGCCTCGGCCAGCGGCATGGCAGCGATCGAATTCTTATCAAGGAGCGCATTGGCCCGTGTTTCAATATCTTTTGTGGTTTCCGGCAGGGCCGGTCCGCCCCAGGCCGGGGAGAACTTGAGCCCGTTGTATTCAGGCGGATTATGGCTGGCCGTGAAATTGATGCCTCCCGCCGCTTTTCTGCGGATGATCTCGAAGGCGACCGCCGGTGTGGGCACATCTCGGTTTGAAAGAAATGAACGAATACCGTTCGTTGCAAAAACCTTTACCGCCTCGGCAGCGAACCGATCGGACAGGAAACGCGTATCATATCCGACTACGACGCCTTTGTCCTTGAGACCCTGGGCGATAAGATGGTCAGCGATCGCCTGGACGACGATCCGTACCCGTTCAAAGGTAAAATCATCAGCGATCACTCCGCGCCAACCGGATGTGCCAAATTTTATTTTATCATTCGCCATAGTTTTTAAAAAATAACATAAATGATTTTGCTTTGCAACTTAAAACCAATCGACGGGATATGAGCAGTAGTATTCAGCTGAAAAAAAGGGATGGATACGATCATCTGCGCGCCGTTCAAGCTGCAGGAAGAGCGATCATAGTTTTATGATCTCGGCGTAAAGCTCGCTATCGATGTCCAGGATCGCGACCGAGTTGTAGGGCGCGTAGCGTTTGTCCGTGGGGCTGCCGGGGTTCAGAAAGAGCATGCCGTCCACCCGGCCCCAGAACGGTGTGTGCGAATGCCCATAGACGATCAGGTCTACGTTATCGAACTCCTTGCGGATCATTTCCTTTTGAATATCAATCTTCCATTTACCATGGATCAGTCCGACACGAAACGCACCGAGCGTCAACATTTTTTTGAACGGCAAAGCGTGGTGTATGCGCATATCATCCATATTCCCTGCGACTGCCTCGACAGGAGCTATGGCCCGGAGTTCCTCCAGCACGGAAGGATCGACGATATCACCGGCATGAAGGATCAGGTCGACGTTCTTAAAGATCTCAAAAATTACCGGAGGCAGGGACGGCACAATGGCCGGGACATGGGTATCGGAGATGACGCCTACTTTCAAGGGAACTCCTGTGGTCATATATCAGTAAAATGAATAAAAGCCGTCTTTGCGAGCGCAGCGAAGCAATCTCGTAGTGTTTTTTGCGTGATAAATCGAGATTGCCGCGTCGCTCCGCTCCTCGCAATGACGGCGAAAGAAGCTGTACTCGGTTCAAACCAATGCAGACACTTAAATCATCTTTGCCCGCAGCTCTTCAACGATGTTCGAGAACGTCAAGGTAGTTTGTTCCTTGGTCTGCATGTTGCGAAGGACCGCGGTGCCGGCCGCAATTTCCTGTTCGCCGAGGATCAGCGTATAAGCCGCACCGCACTTATCGGCTTTTTTCATCTGGCTTTTGAGGCTCGCACCCTGGTAATCCGTCTCGACCCGGATCCCCTGCGATTTCAGCGCATGCACAACAGGCAGCGCCTGAGCAACAGCCTCTTTGCCGAGCGCGGCAAGATACAGTGTTGGTTGCGGCAGCTTAAGGCCGGCCGTGTCCATAAGCGAGATCGTCCGCTCGACACCGAGGGCAAAGCCGATGCCTGCTGTCGCCGGCCCGCCGATCTCATGCACCAGTCCGTCATAGCGGCCTCCGGCTGCCACGGTGTTCTGTGCGCCCATATGGCCCATAACGAGCTCGAAGGTCGTCCGGGTATAATAATCCAGTCCTCTGACAAGACGGGGATTGATCTCAAAGGGTATGCAGAGCTTGTTCAATCCCGCTTCAACAGTCTCGAAATGCGCCTTGCAGGGCTCACAGAGATGATCGAGCATGACCGGCGAATCGCCGAACTTTTCAGCGTCCACTTTGCAGTCGAGCACCCGGAGCGGATTGGTCTCGTAGCGCCGCTGGCAGTCCCCGCAGAGGGTCGGCAGCTTGTCCCTGAGATACTCTTTAAGCTTGTCCCGATAGGCGCCCCGGCAGGCGCTGTCACCGAGCGAATTGACCTGCAGCGTCAACCCCTTGATGCCGAGAGCTTCATACAGGCGGTGCAGCATCGCCAGGACCTCGATATCCACGTGCGGGTGGTCGATACCGAGCGTCTCTACACCGATCTGATGGAACTGGCGGTACCGCCCCTTCTGCGGGCGCTCATGCCGGAACATGGGCCCCAGATAGTAAAGCCTGGTCAGCTGGGCATCTGCGTACATCTTGTGTTCAATGAATGACCGCACAACGCCGGCCGTACCTTCAGGGCGCAGCGTTATTTTCCTGCCGTCGCGGTCCTCAAAAGTATACATTTCCTTTTCAACAATGTCGGTCGTCGCGCCGATGCTCCGGGCGAAAAGCTCGGTGTATTCAAAAACCGGTACCCGGATCTCGGAAAACCCGTAATTTTCGAAGATCGTTCTTGCAGTGGCTTCAAGGTGACGCCATGCGGGGATGTCCTCCGGCAGAATATCTTTTACACCTTTGATCGCCTGTATTGCCATTTTTAATTTCCTACCCTCCTACCTTCTTAACTTCCCACCTTCACGCTCCATTACGGCTTTCTGAGCAACTTCCAAGGCTGTTGTTTGATCTCCTCGGATGCGTCTTTAAGGTTCTTGCCCATATCTCTGAAGCCTTCTATCATCGTATCTATGTTCTTTCTGTTTTCCCCGACCAGTTTATCGCTCTTTTCGGTCAGCGCTTTGAGATTGGATGCGCTTTCGTCGATCTTCTTCAAAAGCTCTGGCAGATTTTTAAGGCTCTGGGCCACCTCGTCCTTGCTTGAGGTCATTACCTTGATATTTGCCACAGCCGTTTGCAGGTCTTGAACCGTGGCTTTGAGCGATTTCGCCATGGCCGGGTCGCCGAGCACGCGATCGAGATTGGCAGCGATGTTCTTGAACTTGTTGACGACGTCAAGCGCCATTTTGGTCAGGTCCTCGAGTTTCAGGGATTCGTCGCCGTGCAGGGCTTCATTGGGGCCGAGCACCGGCGCCTGAGGCAACCCTCCGCTTAACTCCACATATTTGCCGCCGACGAGACCAAGGCTCTTGATCGCGGCCTTCGTATCCCTTTTGATCACCATATCCTGATATATGCTCAGCGTAAGTTCGATCTGGTCCTGGAATTCCGGAGCCACGCGCACCTGCACGACTTTGCCGATCTTCATCCCCGCATACCGCACCGGCGCGTTCTTCTCGACCCCGTCGCTGAACGAGAACAGCACGCGCACTTCCTTCTTCTTTTTAAAGAGGCTCTGGATGTCGCTCACGGCAAATACCATGACCACGAGGATCACGAATGAAAAAAGAAGAAAAATCCCTGCGCGGACTTCAGTACGACGGTATTCCATACGTTACTCCTCACCCGGGGAAAATAATGTTTCCATCCTTGCTTCCAGGCCTTTATTCCGCATACCGCCTGTCCTCGGCATCTCACGGGGGAAATCAGTATTCCGAAATTGGATCACCTTACCAAAAGATCATCCCGGTAATCCTTGCTCGAAGCACGAAACGAGATCGGTCCATCGGGGCTGCCGGTGATGAACTGCTGAACCAGCGGGTCCGTGCTCTGCCGGATCTCCTGGGGCGTGCCCTGTGCCAGCACTTTGCCCATATACAGGATCACGATCTTGTCGGCGATCCGCATGGCCTCATCTACTGCATGGGTCACCACGATGCAGGTAATGCCCAGGAGCCGGTTCAAGTCCGCAATGAGCTTCGTGATCACCGCAGCCATGATCGGATCGAGCCCGGAGGTCGGCTCGTCGAAGAACACAATCTCAGGATCGAGCGCGAGCGCCCGTGCCAGCGCAACCCGTTTTTGCATTCCTCCGGAAAGCTGCCCCGGGTACAGGTCCTCGAAATCACGAAGGCCCACGAGCTCAAGCTTCATTTTCACCATGATCTTGATGATATTGTCGTCCAGGGCAGTGTGTTCCCTGATCGGCAGCGCAATGTTTTCACTGACCGTCAGCGAGTTCAGGAGTGCGCCGTGCTGGAACAGCATCCCGATCTTCTTTCGATAGGGAGCCAGCTCCCGTCCCTGCAGTTTTGTGATATCGACTTCATTGTGGAACACTTCTCCGGTTTCCGGTTTGAGCGCCCCAATGAGCACCTTGAGGAACGTACTTTTCCCACAGCCGCTCGTACCAAAAACGTAGGTGATCTTTTTACGCTCCGCAGAGAAATCGATCCCATTCAGCACAGAACGGCCGTTGAACATTTTTTTGATCGTATGCGCATGAATCATGGCGGACTATCCTTCGTCAACGCAACCCGCTCATCGCCCCTCTTGTTGCCGAATGACTTTCTTACCGAACCGGCAGTGCAAGACGGAAACCGATGTTGTCGTTCCGGGCATCGGCCGGCGCGTACCCGCGGTATGAAGCTCGGGAGAACCGGGGCCTGTTATACCAGGAGCCTCCACGCGCCACGCGTTCCAGTCCGTAGTCTGGACCGTGAGGATTCATCTTCGGGCTGTCCTTATAATATTCGCTGTTGAACCAGTCCTCACACCAGGAGAAAGCATTGCCGGTCATATCGTAAAGACCAAGCTCATTCGGTTTAAAGCTGCCGACGGGAGCGGTATAAGTGTACCCGTCCCTGTAGTTTTCGAACATCTGTTCGGGTTTAACATACTTGAAAATTTTCTTGAATGCTGTATCCGCCACATTGCCGGAAGGCTCGCCGTTTCCCCAGCTATACTTGTAGTGTTTTCCCGCGCTCCGAGCAGCATACTCATATTCTGCTTCATACAGCAGGCGATAGGCTTTTCCGGCCTGGCTGCCGAGCCACCGGGCAAAGATCTGCGCATCGGACCAGCTCACCTGAAGAACCGGATGGTCCATCTTATTTTCGATGCTGTCCCCGGGCCAGAGCGGATGTTGCCAGTCCAGTCCCGGTCGGTACTCCGCCTTCCCCGGACCGTACTGTCCCAGGCCCCAGCCCGTACCCTCTTCTTCCGCTGTGGTCCGGTAGCCCGTGGCTTTGATAAATTTTTTGAACTGCTCGTTCGTCACCTGAAACTTTGCCACGTAAAGATCGTCCACGCACACTTCATGGACCGGCAGTTCCTCGTCGGGGATACCATCGCCAAAGGTATCACCCATAGCAAAACACCCTCCCTGTACCAGCACGAATTCCATGCCGAGAAGCGGATCATTGTACGACGGCGGAAGAGCAGCATCCGGTGCTTTCGCACGCTCAACGTGCTGAGCAGCAATAGCGCTCGCAGAGAGAAGAACCGTCAGGAACAGCACTGCGTGAGCGCATCTTCTTCCCATGGGCACGTTCCGTCCTCCCCGCTCACCTATCCGTAGAATGCCGCTGTCATGACCGTATCGAACACGATGATCGCAAGCGTGGACGAAACCACCGAACTCATCGTTGCCTTTCCCACTTCTTCCGCCCCGCCATCGATGACCAGTCCGCGATAACAGCCGATCAGGACGATCAGGACAGCAAAGACCGCTGCTTTGCACATGCCCGAATAAAGGTCCCGGAACATGAGGACCTCGAGCGTTTCGCGCAAATACGTGTCCGGCCTGATGCCAAGCTTTACCGAGCCGAACAGGAACCCGCCGAGAACGGCAGTAAAGTTTGCCAGCAGGGTAAGGGCCGGCAGCGCGATGATCATCCCGATAAACCGGTTCGCCACGAGGTAGCGGACCGGGTTGATCGCCATGGTCTCAAGAGCAAGGATCTCCTCTGAAACTTTCATGGTCCCGATCCTGGCGGTGAAGGCAGCCCCCACCCGTCCGGCAACGATCACGGCAGTGATCAACGGCCCTATCTCTCGAAAGATGGCGACGGCGACAAAGCCGGGCATGTAGTTCAGCCCGCCGATCTCCTTCAGTTGGAATGAAATGAGCACGGTAAGGGCAATGCCAAGGAGGGCAGCGACAACAAGAACGAGCGGCAACGACCGGGCGCCGATCTCGTCCACCTGCTCGAGCAGCCGGGCCTGTTTCCGCCTTTTTGGGTCAAAGAGAAGTTTACCGGACGCCCCGATGGTTTCCCTGAACAGGTAAAAGAGGCTCGAAAGGTCCTGGAGGAACGTAATAAAGGCCCTGCCGATATACCCGAATAAGTTTTTCACATTGCATTCCCACTATGACCGGTTCATACGGTTTTCTCTACTGGTTCGTCGTGAGATACCATCATCGTTCGGCCATGGCATCATTCAGGGAGGGATAGATCTCAAAGACCGCGGCAAGCCGCGCAAGTTCGAAAACATCTTTCACCGGCGGGCTCAGGTCCGCAAGACGCAACTGCAGGCCCTGTTTCATACAGGTCTGGAGTGCCTCGACCAGTGTCGCGATCCCTGAACTGTCCATATATCGCACCTGTGACAGGTCCACCACCAGGGCCTTCATGGATGAGGACCGCTGCCGGAATACCTGTCCCAACGCTTCACGAACATCGGTTGACGAGTTCATATCCACATCGCCCTTGACCTTTACCAGATACCCCAGGGCGATCTTTTCTGTGACAATATCGACTTTCATCGTGACCCCATGTGGTGTTACGCGCCTGGCCCGGCCGTTCCTTTGTTCTTGAGCAGGGTCAGCACCGTGCCGTGATCCCGATCGGTATCATATGCAACGGTATCAAAGACCGCGCCTATGAAATGCGTACCCAGGCCGCCAGGCCGGACATCCTCAAGATCGCGCGGAGCGATCTTTGCTGCATCGACTTTCCTGCCGTGATCGGTAAGGCGCACGCTGATACGATCGGTTTCATCGGTTACGGTGATCGAGATGGTCTTTGTCGTATCCCCTGCATAGGCGTACTTAATGATGTTCGAGCAGGCCTCATCGACTGCCAGTACGATCCTTCGCGCTTCTTTTTTGCTAAAACCGGAGTTCAGGGCGAGCGGATACATGACGTTCCGTACAATATACAGAAATTTTGGATGGCTCGGAATGGCAAGGGTAACCATCTCCGTCATGGCACCGCTCCAAAACAGACCAGGGTCATATCGTCATGCTGCGGGCTCAGGCCGGTAAAGCGATTCACATCCTCCACGATAGCGGCCTTCATGGCATCGGGGTCCGCGGGGCTGATTGCGATGAGCGATTCAAGCCGCTCATAGCCGTACAGTTCGTCACGGGCATTCATGGCCTCAATGATCCCGTCGGTATACAGAACGATCGTATCACCGGGTTCAAGAGACGCCGATTGCTCGGTGAATGACAAGGTCGGAAGAATGCCGAGCGGAGCGCTGCCTGCCGCGGGCAGCTTCCGAACCGTGCCATCAGCTTTTTTTATGAGCGGCGGCAAGTGGCCGGCGTTCGCCATGGTGAGGCGCCCTGCCCCCCCCTCCAGCTCGATATAGAGAAGCGTAGCGAACATGCCCCGCCTGCTCCGTTCGGCAAGAAGCACATTCAGCTTGGTCAGCGCCGCCGCAGGGTCGCCCTCGGTAAAAGCAAGCGTACGCAGATCACTGCCGAGCTTGGCCATGTAAAGCGCGGCAGGCACTCCTTTGCCCGATACGTCGCCGATCACGATACCCGTGCGTCCCCGGTCCAGGCGGATAAAATCATAAAAATCCCCGCCCACTTCCTGCGCAGGCGTATAGTGCGCGCTGAACTTGTAACTTTGCACTTCAGGAGCGTGCTGCGGAAGAAAACTTTCCTGGACCGTGCGGGCGAACTCCATGTCCTTGACCAGCCGCTGCTTCTCCATGAGGCTTCTGTGCATTTTGGCGTTCTCGATGGCGATGGCGGCCATGCTGCAAAGCGCGGTGAACAGTTCAAGGTCATCGCGGTCAAAAGGGTCCCCATCGTGACGGTTGATCACCTGGGCAACGCCGGTAATGCGCTCCCCGACCTTGAGAGGCACCGCGATCATCGATTTTGTCCGGAACCCTGTCGCCTCATCGTGGCCCCTGAAAAATTTGGGGTGCGCATAGACGTCCTCGATAAGAAGGGAATTTCCGTCCTCGGCGACGGAACCGGCGATCCCCTGCCCCATCTTGAGCCGGAACTCCTGCTTCAGTTTCTCACCCACCTCGCCCAGTGCGACCTGATAGACCAGTTCCCCTGTTTTCTCATCGATCAGCATGAGGCTTGAGGCATCGGCATTCATGACCTGCTTGGAAATGGTCATCACGTTTTCGAGGATCTGGTCGAGATTGAGCGATGAGCTGATAATGCCGTTCACTTCGATAAGCGTGGAAAGACGGCTGATCTTCAGTTTAAGGCGGGTTACGTCAGCATTATTTTGCATACGTTAAAAATAGCACAAGAACGAGATACTGGTCAATGGGAAAAAACTCAACTGCTGGAAATTGGGAAGGTGAGAAGGTAAGAGGTTAAGAAAAAAGAAACCTCCAGCCTGCCGCCTACCTGATATCTTAACTTCCCAACTTCTCATTTTCCCAACTTCTCAGCATTTTAATTCTCTCCACCACCGGCGGATGGGAATAGTAGAATGCCGCATACCAGGGATGAGGATGCAGATTGGACAGGTTCTCACGCGAGAGTTTTACCAGTGCCGATGCCATGTTTTCGGGATGTCCGGTCAGTTCCGCGGCAAAATCGTCGGCTTCCCTCTCGTCACGTCTCGACAGGGCACTGAACAACGGGGTCAGAGGAAACAGGACGAGCGATCCTAAAAAACCGGTGATCAGAAAGCGCGCGTAAAAGGAAAGTTCGCTGTAACCAAGCAGGCCCGGCAGATCCTCCCGCTGCACAAGAACGTACGCAAGGTATAAACCGCAGAATGCCGTCACTTCACTCAGCACAAGACGCTTCAGAACATGACGCTTCTTCCAATGACCTACTTCATGGGCAAGAACAGCCAGGATCTCGTCATGGGTCATCTGCTCGATCAAGGTGTCGAACAACACGATGCGTTTGACCTTGCCGATCCCCGTGAAGTATGCATTGGAATGACGGCTCCGTCGGGAGGCGTCCATCTGAAAAACACGGCTGACCTTGAGCCCGGCCCGTTCCATAAGCTGCCGGATCTTCTCTTCCAATCCTTCCGCTTTGACCGGTTCGACCTTGAAAAATAACGGCTCAATAACATAGGGCGAGATGAACATCATAAAAAAGCCGAAACAGAGGAAAAACAGCCAGACCCAGAGCCACCACCATTCAGGACTGGCCTGCACAATTGCAAGCGCTGCAAAAATAACAAGGGAGCCCAGGATCGTTGATATGGCAAAAGACTTCAGCAGATCGGTTATCCAGATCCTGAAGGTCATGGTATTAAAACCGTACCGGTTCTCGATCCTGAAATTCCGGTACAGGCTGAAGGGAACCGCGATCAGGCTCTGAACATACAGGAGAATAAGAAGGAAGGTAACTCCGTTTACAAGAAAGGAGTGTGACAAAGAGGCTATCCATCGGTCATAGAGCCCCAGCATGCCCGCAAACAGGAACACGATCACAACGATGTTGTCAATTATCGATTCAACAATAGCAACTCTGTTGTTTTCGGCGGTGTAAGCGCTCATTTCCCCAAGCAGTGCCGGATCTATGGTCCCACCGAATTCAGGAGGAACAATGTGACCATGGGATTTTAAATGAGTGTAATTCAGCCATTGCAGCCAGTAGCCTGTGGCTGCAACAATAAGATATGCGCACAAAAGTACAATAAACATGCGCCATCATATAGTCTTTTAACGTTCAAGTCAATCAAACCAGTTCTCTGTCACCGTGCGCAATGCGAAACAAAAAAGCGCTCCGATGAGATAATAAACAGGTTATCATTTCACCAAGGCGCTATCATAAAATAGTATTTAAAATCAATATGATACGTTATCGCTATTTTAATGCGACAGGAGTGCTATCGCTTTCGTCCTGCTCTTGACCTTGAGCTTTTTATATACACGGTACAGATGCGTCTTCACAGTCCGCTCGCTGATACTGCTCCTGTCTGCGATCTCGCGATTCGTAGCGCCCTGAAGTACCATCGTGAGCACTTCCATTTCCCGGTCCGTCAGCGGTTGAAGTCCCGGGATATTCGAAAGAAGCGTTTCCGGCAAGAGCATGGGTTTTGATAATGCCATTTCGAAAAGTCTGCGTTCTACCCATATTTCCCCATCATGGACAGCCCGGATCGCTTTTGCCACGATGGCCGGAGCGTCTGTAATGTGAATGTACCCTCTTACCCCCGTCTTGACGTCCGTTATGATGGTTTCATCTGAAGGAGGGCGCTCAAAAATGAGAATTACTCTCGTTTGGGGGGATTTTGTCTGTACCGAATGGATAAAACGGGACAGGGTCCGCTGTTTTAGCACTTCAGGGTTCAATATAATGATATCGGGAAGGACTGACAGCTTTCTGAGCGTACTTTCTCTGGTAGCGGTAGTTCCCACTATCTCAAAATCCTGGTGTTTCATTAAGGCTGCTGTCAGGGTTTCAACCTGGCCGCTATCGCTATCAGCGACCAGTATTCGAATAAGGCTCATAATACCTCCTGCGCAAGCTCTATCATATATACTATTTTAGAATGACCAGGAAGGGTTGTCAAGCAATTGGCGAGAAAACGGTCAGAATAGACCCATCAGAAGCAAAATGCATCAGTGTAATGCATTTGAACAAGGAGCTATGAAGGGCAAAGAATGAAGCCAGAACGCGGATATTCAGCTGATCGCGATATCCATATCCCTGAGAAGACCCATAAGGAGCGATAAAGGAAGCCCGACAACATTAAAGTAGCATCCATCGACCCGCTCTACGAACACAGCTCCCCGCTCCTGGATACCATAAGCGCCCGCCTTGTCAAGCGGTTCTCCGGTCGCCACATACGATGCGATCTCCTGCTGCGAAAGGCTGTGGAACCAGACACGGGTGAGCGAGGTGCGGGTGAGGGCCCTTCCGGTTGCAGCGTCCATGACCGCAAGACCGGTGATCACGCTATGCGCTTTGCCCGAAAGCAGCGTGAGCATGCGTTCGGCATCCTCAGCATTTACCGGCTTGCCGAGAATTTCGTCATTCAGGACAACAATAGTATCAGCCGCAATAACAATGCCGGCTCCTGCCCGGGCCGCCGCGACACGCGCCTTTTCCAGCGCAACCCGCACCGCATATCCTTCCGGCGATTCATTGGGCAGAACGCTCTCGTCCACATCGGCAGGATCAATGCTGAAATCGACCCCGATCTGACGGAGCAGGTCTTTTCGGCGAGGCGAGTTGGATGCGAGGATGACGGGTTTCACCTGGTTATTGTGGTTTTTTGTCAAGAGTTGTTACTGGATAGATGCTTCAATGCTGTATTTTGCGCTTCCACTATGTCCATCGCTGACGATTATCATTATGCTCTGTTTGCCCTTGAATTCCGCAGGAACAACCCACGTTAACAGCCCCGCAGCTGGATCCATGGTCATGCCATTTGCCGGGACTTCTAACGAATATGCCAGAGTATCGCCGTCAGGATCGGAAGCCCTGACCTGATAGGTATACACCGAGCCGTCGAAACTGAATTCCTTATGACCAACAATCACCGGCGGCATGTTCCGGATTTCCCTCTTGATTTCCACAGTGCTGCCGTATTCCTGTCCGTCAAACGGCATGATCTTAATCGATATTTTATCACCCCTCTGCAAAGGGTCTGCAAGGTTTTTCGCGCTGCCGGCGGGCTCGCCGTTTTTTGTCCACTCGTATACGAATGAAACCGGATCGCCGTCGGCATCGGTCCCTTCTGCAGCGACGTTGAGAGTGTCACCCGGTCCAAAAACCTCAGGGAGAAGCTTCACCGAGGTGGTTTTCGGCAAGGTGTTCCCGATTTTTATAATGTTTGAGAGTATCGTTTGATCCTTCAGGACCGCCTTTGCCTGGACCGCGTCGCCTCTCACCACCTCCGTTAGCCGGAATTGAAGTGACGAGGAATCATCAGCGATCGTGTCGTTGACCAGCCATACGAGCGTCGCCTCTGATAGATTAAATCCCTTTGCATTCAAGTTCAGGATTGAACCTCGCACGGCCTCTCCCGGCGTAACCTCTAGCGTAGCGGCATCGCCGGAAGCATCCCTGCTCACGGCTTCGGAAGTCTTCTTTCCGCTTATTGCTTCGGGTTTGCCCGAAGTGCAGGAAAGAACAAAAAATGCTGTAATGATCGGGAATAGTTTATTCATGGGAAGAGTCAATCGTCATTCTGCGGAATAAATCCCGCAGTGTTCATCTGCCTCAATACTGATACAGTATCGAAAGCTTTGCCCGTTCACCTACCTTCGAGCTGTTTTCTGAATATACTTCGATTGCATAAAGATACGGCATGGGCTGCACAGCTATCTTCCCGGTGTCAATCACGCCTCTATTAACCAAATCATCGTCTCCTCCGGTGTTACCAGGGCTCGTGGCAACTATCTTTGCATAAGTGTCATATCTCGTTGTTGTTCCGCACTGTGTTTTCATGTCATAGGTTGAAGCATCAGCGGGATCAATAGTGATAAACCTGTCGCAGTTTTCCCATGTCGTAGAAGATGACATAAGTCTAGCGGCAAACCCGGTGTAGGTCGCAAGGCTGACCATACCAGAGCATGTTGACGGCGTCTCGACGAGCATGTTAATATTATAGTCACTAAGTTCGTTTGTTAAAAACGCAATTTTCCCGCCATGCGCTCTCGTGTTAATGAGTGTATAAAAGATCTCGCCCCCGCATCCTATCCCAGCCTCAAGGGCGGTTTTGTAGTTTTTTTGGTGAGCTGATATCTGTGTCCCCGTGGTTACCATATATATCAACGTAGTCATTATCAAAAGCGCTACCGCCGACAATACTATGACCACGACCAGAACGACTCCTTTTTCGGATCTGAGACGTGGAATGCAACGCGACGCGTGAGTTTCCGGTTTCCGCACCTCATTCTCCAACCGGTGTCTTCTGTCTTCTGAATTTTGTCTTATCATAACATCTCTCCCTAGAGCAGCATCCTCATGTTCAGCGTATAGACCTTCCATCGATAATTCACGTTCGCTCCGATGTTGAATGTGCGGCCTCCGATACCTGCCTCGCCGACGAGTATATCGGTCGGTGAATGTACATAAGATCTGTCCCGTTGGCCTTCGTGGGTCAGGATATACACCCTCACCTCTTTCAACTGTTCCCGTATCTGCTGCGCTGTAAGCGGCGTCGCCATAGAATCGGTCAAGACGGGTGAATAGGCATCCGCAGTGCCGTCTCCGGTGCGGTCCAGCCCGAAAACCACCTGCATGTCGGCCACGCAGTCGAGCAACTCGTATGTGTTGCCGTTAAATCCGCCATTGGTATGATTTACAACGGCTTTTTTAAGAATCCCAGTCCCCGGCGCACACCTCCCGGATGGATCGGTCGTCGTACTCACAAAAAAATCTGCCCTGTTGAACGCCATTCTTAAATCAGTATCAGGATCCACGCCGTAAACAATTCTGACCTGGTCCTTGTCTGAAAAGGCGGACAGATTGCTAAATTGTGTAAAAAAAAAGCTACCAGGAGTTGAAAGTATCAGATTATTGCTCGTCACAGCGGTTGATCCGACAGCGGTGGGCGATCCGGGAGCTATGACTATGACCCTGTCGGTATCGATTAAATTAAGTTCGGGCTGGCTCCATATCGTCGTGGTTGCCGTCCCGTCGGTGATCAGATCGGTCCACTTTGCACAGGTTTCGTTCATCGCTACATTGATCGCCTTTATGACGAGATAGTCCGATCCATTCACATAACCCGCCGCGGTGATGCCGTCACCTGCCACGAAGGCCCTCGGAGGATTGTTAGGTGCGTCGTTGTAATCGGCTGCGACCGCGTTTGCCGCTTCCTGATATGCTGCTGCTCCGATAAAATGCGGCAGCCCATACCCTGCGCTTTCGATGTTCCGCCGCAGCATCTCAAGGCCTATAATACCCTCGATATTGCTTTCGGCGATCTTGCTCTGTTTTTTAAAGTCGGTCAACAGGCTGACGAACATTTGCGAAGTACCAGCCAGCACGAACCCCATAATGACCATCACGATCAAGAGCTCGATCAGACTAAATCCTTTTTTGCATTTTATCATTGCTCGCTCACTTATGTTTACTAAGTATTGACACGATGCCGTGTTCTATAGTCCGCCCCTTATAACTCCAAGTTACCGACACGCTTATCTGTTTCAACTCCGGATTGATGTCGACAATCGCGCGCGTTGGCGAAAAGTCCATGGAAAAACCCCTAAAATTCCTCGAAACAACGGCTTCCGCCGCACCGCCCGTCGCCACCAAATCCGCGTGAGTGAACGTGTCTGCGAAAGGCAGGCTCCTCAGCTGGTTCATCCTCATATCCACGATGCGCACCGCCTCGCTCCTCAGTTGGTTCTCCACGTTCGTGGACGTACCCAAAAGTGAGATCTTCATTAACGCAAGGGAGGTGATGAGGAGGAGAACAAGCGAAATCATCATCTCTATCAACGTAACGCCTTTTTTATTGAATAACACAACTCGAACCATTGTACGCCCCCATCTTTATTCTTGTCCGTGATATGATGATACAATCGTATGCAGAGTCGAATGATGCGGCCACCCGGATCGTCTGCTGCGTTCCCATCGGTCCCGGCTCCCCCGAGGCCAGCCCTCTTGCGTCAAAATTGACCTGCGCCACAACACCTGGAACAGTCAGCGCGTACAGAGGATTAAGGTCCTTCCTGATCGTCTGCGTGTCGCCCGCTTCAAGCGTTCCGTTGCCGTCGGGTGCGGGGTCAGTATCTTCGAAGATAGCGTACTGTTCGGCGGTCAGTGTCACAAAATACACCCGATTTTTTTGCATGGCGTTCAATTTGGCATTCATCAAATCGACAAACATCTCTTTCGTCTGGCTTTCCACCCGGTACTTGTCCAGCATAGCCTTGCCGGAGATACCAGCAATAGCGAGCAGAATGCCGATGATGGCGATAACAACTATCAGTTCTATCAATGAAAAACCGCTTTTATTCGTCATTCCACTACCTCTCCCGCATGTGAATGACCCTCTTTACCGGTGCCGGCGGTGATATGATGGACAGGCCCTGTGATGTCGGTGGAACGCCCTGTATAGCAGCTGTCTTCCTTCCGCTCTTTTCCGTGAACGCCGTTGCCAAATCCATCTGCTCAATAGCGCCGGTCGAAACCTGAATCAATGCCTTGCCTTGCAACAGTGTGCCTGGCGCGCCGCCCGTGTCATACTTAAGCGCCCATATGGCGCTATTACCGCCGCTTGTACAAACATCGTCAAATGGCGTCAATGTCGTAAAAAATACAATCCCTGTGGTAGTCGACACCGGATTGGTAATCACACGCTCTGTCCTATAATATGCGGTTGTGCTTGAACATGCGGCCGAAGCTCCTGCAAAAGTTGCGCAATTGTCCAGTGTTATTTTCCAACCTTCATTATCTTCAGTATCGGTGTCACCGCTTGCATCAAGGTCAACGGGCGCTAACTGGGCCACCGTATAACTTTCGCCGGTGCCGGCCAGACACGAAGGAAGAAAGTACCCCCCGGAAAAGCACGGATCTTTTAGACCGTAAAGATGTCTCACGTCATCAGAATCGTCTATTGCAGTACCCACTTTATAGTAATATCTTCCCGTGCCAAAATAAATCCAGAGTGTCCCGGCCTTTTTGCTCTGAAGCTTCACTACTGAAGAGGTGACGGGACCCGTGTCATCAATCACCTCGCTTACCTCCCAGTTAGCTGGATTGAGGGCCGTATTTCCTGTGCTGCTTACCGAATTGCCGTTAAGGTCTTCATTGGTGAGAAGCCTCAGAACGCCGCCATTGTTCCACTTGCCGGCTGCGCTGTCGCAGATCGCGGCGGTATCCCCCGAGACGCATTTTCTCACATACGGGATATAGAGAACATCATCCTGATAGTCAGTATCGGTGTCTTGTGTTGTGTGCAGCATTGAGCCTGCAAAAGCATTGGGAATAGCTGTGTCCTTTACCGGTGCAGCGAGCAAACCGGTTTTCAGGTCAATTATAAACAGCTTCAGGGTCTGGTCGGAGTTTCCCAAAAACTGTTTATCTGACGTGTTTATTCCCCCGGTAGGACCGGAACCGAAGACCACAAACCATCTGCCATTCGTCGTCCTGGGATCATCGGCACCGCTAGAGCTTCCCCCCGCGGTCCTTGAACTGATTCTCACAATTGCGGGGCCTGCGGTTGAAAATCCAAGGTCATGATCCGGACTGGTAAACTCCCAGAGAAGTTGGGGGTTTTCAGGGTCGGTGATATCAAGGGCGAAATAAGAAGAATATCCCTGGCCTGTTACCGGCACTTTTACTCCTAAAGGGTCAGCGGCCGAAACCGCATAGGTCGTATCTTTGCACCCGCCCCCGAATCTCATGCCGCCGATGAGAATTGTCCGCCACGACTTCACGTTTTTAGGGCAGTTCCAGTAATTTGCTTCTGTACATGTTGTTGCCGGGCCCTCAATGCTCGCATCGAAAATAACCGGGGCAAGGTCAACGGAGTTAATATGGCAGTAATCAGGGTCATGCAAGTACTTAAGGTAAGGCAATGCATTTTTAGGGATAAATGCCCACATCTCTTTACCGATATCAGCATCGCTCGCGCACATGCCGGTAAGACAATCTGAGTTGATAACACATGCCGTACTGGGAGCATCGGCGCAGTATTTACCCAATGTCGCCTTTTGTGTGCTCGTTTGACTATTCCAATGCAAACCCAGTTTTCCGAGTTTGAAGGCATGGAGCATACCGTCGTTTGCGCCGACAAAGACCATGCCCCTGTTTTTATAGCGGGCAGTGGCGTTTAGGGGCAGTGTCGAGCCGGTATCATTTATGAATCCCGCATACGTCGAATCGCTATAAAACGTATTATAATCATTCAAATGTCCCCACGAGGCGATCTGAGGAGTTGAATCGATAATATCGCCGAGTTTCCAGACCTTGGCGCTTTCGCCTGCGTCCAGAGCGTCGCCGTCTGCATTTAAATCAACGGCTACCGTCCGCGATCGATAACCACTGCCCGAACAAGTTGCAGGAATGGTACAATCTGAGTCTTGGGTACAGGGAACTGTCCCGCCCGTGCAAAACTTGTCATAACCCTGGACATAACTTATTGTTTTAAGTAACTCTTCATAAGTACACTGAAGGGTCGTTCTCATGTCGGTCTTCTGATTTAGTGAAAGGGCATTATAGGTAGGTCTAGAAAAATCAAGATACTCCCCTGAGTCAACAATCCCGTCATTATCTTTATCTATCCATGTTTTAATCGTTCTCGCATCAGTGGTAAGATTCCGGCTCCAGAGCTTTATTCCCGCATTCCATAGATTCCCGAGATTTTCAAAATCAACAGTAAGTTGCTGCGTTCCCACAATGCCGTCGCCTAATGGGTCGGAGAAACGTCTTGCCCTGGCTTTTTGAGCGGAATTGTCAAAATAGAGCTGTAAGATATAATCCTTCTTCGTTTCCGATGTTCCGTCAGCCTTAAGGTCTAAAATATAATCCTTCGTTGTACCGCCTTCCTCTCTTATAGTGCTGTTTACGAAATAGGGGTCAACATAGTACCAAAGGTTTTGCAGCGACCCTATCCAATTGACCGTGTCATTGCCGAACTGTTGCTTTGGATAATAGGTTGCCTGAATAAGGTTTGCTCCGCTGCCCTCGCCGGAGGCCAGAACTGACGCTGCCGTTCCTGAGGTGACACGCCTCAAAATATCCGATATTGCTTCCATGATGCTACGCTGAAGTTCATAACCGTCCTCTCCTTCATAGTAGGTGAGGGGGTTGTCAGTACCATTCGCATTCACAACGCCATCCTTGTTGGAATCCTTGTAACATTCAGCAGGGAGCGTTGTACAGTCAGGCTTATTATTGCCATTCAGGTCATTAAACCCCCCATATATCGCGGCGTCCTTCAATAGCGTCGATCCTTTACCGAACATATATACACTATAAAGGGTTATCGTTTGCATTCCCGGGATACACTGCTGCCATACGGTCGGCACAACGGTGCATGTGCCGGGGCGCATGTCGTTCGTCCTCATATAGTAAGCCGCATCAATCATGTAATCCGTTCCACTTGATGGATAGGTGGTTCCAATAGCGGTTCCGGCAAATCTGGGGTTGGGGTTGTTCGGAGGACCTCCATAACCTGAACACGCCTTAATACCGGCTTGGGTACAAGGAGCGTAAGGAGGCGATGTAGCCGTTCCCGGGACATTTGTATCCATGGTAGACTCGCCATCGGTCAGAAAAAGGAGAAATGACTTTGCGCAGGGAACATACCGATCAGTGAGGTTGGAGTCCAGGGCAGAGTACCGGTACCAATAGGGATCATAGTTAAGACCTGTTCTAAAATCAGCAGGTGAGTTTGAATAAAATGGGGAATTCTGTTTGAAATACCTTGACGCCTCATACAAAGTTTCCCCAAGGGGCGTCCATGTGCTTGGGATCATATTGCCTATAGAATTAATCATGGACGTGGAGGTTCCGAAATCCACATAGGCGTCTATTGCCGCACCCTCACTATTGTTTGCGTAATAAGCCAATCCAAACTTTACATCCTGGGTTAAGGTGTCTATAATTCCGGTTGCATCTACTGATCCCATATCGACAATAATATTGAACGGCCCGCCGGTAGGAACGGTGATCGATACATCCAGATAGACCTGTGTTATACGGGGATATTTTGAGGTATACGCGCTGTCGGCCATAACGCCGAAAGCCTCAAGGCTCCCGACTCCGGAAGACTTAATTTCATTCCAGGCCCAGGGCAGTCCTGTCGCAGGGTTGCTTGTCCATGCAAAAGAATAGGTGGAATATGAAGTGCCCAGGTCGACGGTATTTGACTCGTAATTCACGCCGCCGAGTTTGAGAACCCCTTTAATTTTTCTTGTAGACCCGCTGTCTGTTTTTTTTGCCGTTACCTTTACGGTAACCGTAATGGTGCCGGCTGGCTTGGTTTGGTTATAATTGTAATCAAAGAGAACGGGATTGGTGCTATTGCTATTTTGGAGATAGGTCGAATCTCCATCAGATGATGCCTCATCAACCTTGGTGTACCCAACCAGTGCGCCAGACACGGGATACTCACTCCATCCGGCAGGGACGCTGACATCACCGTTTGGATAGGTATAAAACGTATTAGACCCGCCAGCAATAGGGCTTACAGTCAAATCATCACTCGACCGATTAAAACGGTAATTTCCCTCAAAGGGATATATCTGACCTCCCGCGCTGGTATCGAAGTCCTTTTCAAAATTCCAACTCGAACCACAAGCGCTCTCGCCACCGAGCTTTACCGTAACCGCACCGTTCCATGATCGCGGATTTGCCTTGCCGCCTATTAAAAGCCTTTTGGCCACTTCAATTCTTCGCATCGTTGCCCAGTTGAGAAAACTTCCGGTGGCAATGGGATTAGTGGCAGTGCCGGTGGTCATAGCAGCCGTGGTCATCTCCCACCTGCCGTTACCGCTATATTGGTAATTCTTTGAGCCGTCGAAATATCCATAGTATTGTCCAGGGTCGGATAGTCCAGTGGAAAACTGGGCAGGATTGTAACTCCCCGCGTATGCCTGGTCACACATGCTGCCTGAGTTGTCAAGCACGATCAGGACATTGGGCGGAATGTTCTGGGCCAAAAACGGCGGAGTAACGCAGTAGTCGCTCATTGCACCCACTGCAAGAGAGAATGGCGCAAACACACTTAAAAGAACGAGAGGGAATAACATCTTGCATATTTTTTTGTTGAGTTTCATGGTCGGCTCCTATTGAGGGACTTCTTGTATAAAAATAATCATAAAACCTTCCCTTGTCTGCTCGTATTCAAAATGAACATAGCGTGAAGGGAGAAAATCTCTCAATGATACGCGGTCCCCTTCGTAGTTCCGAATCGTTGCTGAAGAAGACAGCAGGTATCCTTTGTCATCAATAATAACGGAGCCATCGTCATCGATAGCGGTTAACGTACCATCGGCAGTAACCTTGCCGGCGGCGTGGACTATTGAATTTGCTGCTAATGCCAGTACTATAAACCCCGCAAGAACTAAGACAATATTATTTTTTATTTTGCGGAGATCTATCCAGGTTAATTTCATTTTATTGTATGGCATAATCAACCCCCTTAAGCAACAAAATTGTCTGCAATGCCGCCCCCACCATCCCGCCAGAGCGAAGCACTCATTAATTACTATACATCCTCACTGATGCACCCATTCGTTTACTGTCGTTATTTTTTTCCGTTGTCACATCCGCCATCATTGCATCATACGTGTCCCATATATGTTTACGGCAGGCCGGACACCGTTCCCAGACCAGGGCTTCGGGCGATGAGGTTATTATAACAGCGTCACACACCGGGCATATTAATCTGAATTTAACCATATCCCACCGCCTCTTCTGCTGCATCAGGCTTTACACTTTTACTTAGCTCTGTAATATGCAACAGGTATGCCACCATCATTTCATTTATTTTCAATAGGTTATCACTACTTAATGATAATAATTGGGGGAGAAGGTTCCAAGGTATGTAATGTATTACACAATGACCATGCCCGCATAGCCAACGACCTGGCCGTAATCGCCGCTCGCCTCACCTGAGTTTGAGTACTTGATGAGCGCTGCACGGGTAGCGCCAAGTGCTTTGCAGGCAACGATCATGGCAACGGCCGGTCCATAACCGCACATGGTGATATGGTTGTTTTTTATTGTCCCATAGAGGCCTTCAGGGTCGAGATCGAGAATACGATCGATGGCAAGCTGGTCCTTTTTCCGCGCGATCTCGGCAGGCTCGTAGTGGCTCATGTCGGAGCTGGCAACGATAAGAACATTGCAGATTGCGGATTGCGGATTGCGGATTAATTCTTTCGTTTCAATCTGACTTCTGACTTCTGACTTCTCACTTCTTTCTCTGATCGCCTCTCCCACCGCCTTTCCCACCTCGAAGCAGGTTTCCAGCCTGGTATCGAGCATCTGAATAGGAACGATGGATGCTTCCGGGCAAAGATACTGGATAAAGGGAAGCTGGACCTCAAGTGAGTGCTCCCGGAGGTGAGCAAGGGTATCTTCTCGGATTCGCGGGGACTTCGAGAGGATCGAGGCAGCCAGGGGTTCGTCGATAGCGACCCTTCCGAGCGGGGTTTCCCAATGACCGCTGGCCATGAGGGACACGGCCTCGCCCAGACCCGTATGGTTCGGCCCGATCAGTACAAAAGTTTTCGGAAGTTCGATGCTTGAATAGACGGCCCCTGCGACAGATCCGGAATACATAAGCCCTGCATGGGGAGAGAGGATACCGAGCGCCTTGACCTTTTCGGCGTCAGGAAGGAGATAGCCTGCCACCTGGCTTTTAAGAGCTTCCGAGGTTCCCTTGTAGAAATGACCGGCAACAGCAGCTCTGCGGAGCATAGGCGCCTCACGAAGAGATCGTGACTTGTTTATTTCTCGGATTCGAGGATCTTGCTCATGGTGCCCTTGGTGCGCATCTCGGAATATTTTTTCAACATGTCCATGATGCCCGGCTTTTGGACCGTGATCTCGCGAAGCTTGTCCTCGGTCACTTCGAGAATGACCGAGTCTTCCGTGGTTTCGACCGTGGCGGTCCGGGGCTTGCCCGTAAGAAAGGACATCTCGCCGAAAAAGTCCCCCGAACCAAGGGTGGCAAGGTCGACCCGTTCTCCTGAGAGCAAGGCGGTGAATATCTTCACCGCGCCGCTCGCGATAACATAGACCGACTTGCCTGTGTCATGCTGCGATACAATAGGCATTCCGGCAGGCAGCGGATGTACGTTCATCACCTTCGTGAAAGCGTTGAACTCTTCCTGGGAAAAACCGGCAAAGAGCGGGATGACGCTGCTTACGGCTTTCTGGGGTTTATTGGCGTCCTGCTCCGCCTGGCCGGCCTTGTTCTCTTTTACCGCCTTGTTCGAATGAAGGGCCTCGATCCGCTCATGAGCAGGCTTGTTCATAGGATCGATCCGCAGCGCCAGTTTGTACTGCGCCAGTGCCTTGACCACCGCGCCTTTTTCCGCATAGAGATCGGCAGCGCGGATATATTCCTTTACTGCCTCTGCTTTGTTGTTCACTTTTTGATATGCGTCGCCGATGCGAACGCGGATGATCGGGTCGGGATCGAGAGCGAACAGCTTTTCCATCTCGGATATGACGGACTTCCAGTCCGCCTTGCCGATGAGTTTCTGGATATTCTCCAATAGTTTGGCTTTTTCCGGCGCGGTCGGCGGTTTCGGGGACAAGGTTTTCTCGGGAGCTGCTTCCTGCGCCTTCGGCTGCGGCGCTGCCGGGGGCACGGCCTTCGTCATGACCTCATCAGGCGCTTTTGGCTGCGGGGCCGTCTCGGCCAACTGTTCAGGCGCTTTTTGGGTGGATTGCATCTTCGCGCTCGTTCCTTTTTCCCGCGAAGCGGAATACTGCTCCAGGACCTGCAGCACACGCGGTCTGCGCGTTACCAGATCGCGCAGCTTGTCCTCGGTCACTTCAAGGATCACGGCATCCTCGGCTGTTTCGACCGTGGCCGTCCGCGGATTGCCGGTAAGGAAGGACATCTCGCCGAAGAATTCATTGGCACGAAGTACCGCGAGGTCCAGCCGCTCTCCCGAGGGGACCAGCGTCCAGACCTTGACCGAACCGTTGGCGATAACGTACACCGACTGGCCTGTATCCCCCTGCTTCACAATGGCCTGGCCGGGCTGCAGGATGTGCACTGCCATCATTTTCGTAAAATCGTCGAATTCTTCCTGCGTAAGTCCTGCGAACAACGGGATGACACTGCGGGCGGGTTTCGGAGCGCCTTCTTCGACCGGTTCAGATTTTTTCTCGGTCATGGCCTTGTTCGAGTGGAGCGAGGCCATCTTTTCGTTGGCAAGTTTGCTCTGCGGTTCAAGCCGGAGGGCCAGTTTATACAGGGCCAGCGCCCTGACAATAACGCCCGTAGCAGCAAAGAGGTCGGCGGCCTGAATATATTCCTTTACCGCTTCGATCTTCTGGCTCAGTTTCTGGTAGGCGTCGCCCATGCGGACACGGATCATGGGATCGGGATCGATGGTGAACAGTTTTTCCATTTCAGCAACAGCGGACTTCCAGTTGGACTTGCTGAGGTATTTCTGGATCGAATCGATGAGCTGTGCTTTATCCGTCGACATCCAAGTGCCTCCGTTTTCGCAAATAGGTTGTGCTGCCCGGCCGGGGACTATATCACCTCTTTGACCTTCTCCAGCGTATTCTTGACCCGCTCTTCGTGGTACTTCTGGAGCACCTGCTTGATGCGCGGCCGTTTGGAGATCAGGTCCAGCAGTTCATCTTCTGGCACTTCCAGCAGCTCGGTCTCTTCGATGGCTTCGACGGTTGCGGTCCTCGGCTTGCCGGTGAGGAAGGCTATTTCGCCGAAGAAGTCGCTGGGCTGCAGCACGGCGAGCTGTACTTTCTTCCCCTGGAGCATCGTAGAGACGCCGACCGTGCCGCGGGTTGCGACATAGACTGAGCTGCCCGACTCTCCTTCGCGGATGATGGTCTTGCCCGCGGGATAAGTATGGACGACCATTCGCTTCGTAAAGTCGTTGAACTCTTCCTGCGTAAGGTCGGCAAAGAGAGGGATCACGCTGCTTGCCGGTTCGAGCGTGCCGAACTCCAGCGGTTCGATCTTGTTCTCAGCAACAGTGGTGTGCGAATGGAGCCCTTCCATCTGCTTTTGCGCCTGTTTATTTGCAGGGTCAAGCCTGAGCGCCAGTTTGTACTGCGCCAGGGCCTTGACCACGAAACCTTTTTCTGCGTACAGGTCAGCCGCGCGAATGTACTCTTTCACCGCTTCGGCCTTCTGGTTGAGCTTCTGATGTGCATCACCGATACGGACCCGGACAATGGGGTCCTGGTCAATGGCAAAGAGCTTCTCCATCTCCGCTATTGCAGATTTCCAGTCGGCTTTCTGGAGATATTTCTGAATATTCTCGCTGAGCGTTGTCTTTTCCGATGCCACCGCCGTCCTCCTTAAAAAGTTCTTTTTTCCGCGTTCTCGAATCGCGTGAACCTGTTGATGTAGGTGAGATCCACCTTGCCCACCGGACCGTTCCGCTGCTTTCCGATGATGATCTCGGCGACGCCCCTCCTGCCGCATAAGCACTCTCCATCGGGAGGGCATTCACATTTATTATAGACCTCATCGCGGTAAATGAACAGGATCACGTCGGCGTCCTGCTCGATGGCGCCGGACTCGCGCAGATCGGCGAGCATGGGCCTTTTTTCCTTGCCCGGACGGGTCTCCACGGCCCGGTTCAGCTGGGACAGCGCAATGACCGGGATCTCCAGGTCCTTGGCCAGCATCTTGAGCGAACGGGAGATGTTCGAGATCTCCTGTTCCCTGCTCGATTCGCTCCCGCGCCCCCGCATGAGCTGCAGATAGTCCACGACGATCAGGTCGAGGCCGTGTTCCAGCTTCAGGCGCCGCGCTTTTGCCTGCATCTCGAGCACCGAGATGGCCGCGGAATCATCGATATACATGGGCGCTTCGTGCAGCCTGCCTGCCGCATTGGACAGCGGCGTCCAGTCGCGGTCGGACAAATGGCCCGTCCGAAGCTTATGCGCATCCACCCGCGCTTCCGAACCCAGCATTCTCAGCACCAGCTGCCCCTTGGACATTTCCAGGCTGAAAAAAGCAACGGTCTTTGATTTTTCGATCGCCGCGTGGGCCGCGATGTTCAGAACGAATGCGGTCTTTCCCATGGAAGGGCGGCCGGCGATGATGATGAGGTCGCTCGGCTGGAGCCCCGACATCATGTTGTCCAGGTCCACAAAACCGGTGGGGATCCCCGTGACCATTTCCTTCTGATCGTAAAGTTTTTCGACCATCTTGATGCTATGGCCGACGATCTCCTTCAGCGAGAAGAACGGTTTTCCGATCTGTTTCTGGGCGATATCGAAGATGGACCGCTCCGCCGTGTTCAGCAGTTCATCAATGCTGTCCACGGTCCGTGAATCATCGTAGCACTGCGTGATGATGTCCGTGGACGTATGAATGAGCTTGCGGAGGACCGATTTTTCCCGCACGATCCGGGCGTGGTATTTGATGTTCGCCGCCGTGGGCACGAGGCTGACCAACGTTGCCAGGTACGATGCGCCGCCGACCCCTTCCATCGTCGTCTTGCCGCGCAGGTTGTCGCTGAGCGTGACCAGGTCGATGGCCTCGCGGGCCACGTGCATGTCGAGCATGATCTGGAATATCTTGCGGTGGGAATCCTTGTAGAAATCGTCAGGGGAAAGAACATCGACCACCTTGTTGATCGAATCGTTCTCGATCAGAATGGCACCCAGGACCATCTGCTCTGCATCTACGTTCTGTGGAGGAAGTTTTTGCAGGGATACTTCGGCCTGAATGGACATGGGGGTCGACCTCAAATACGGAAAATAAAGGAGCCAGAAGTCAGAAGTCAGAAGTCAGAATTTACATCCTGCCTACCGACTCCCATCTCCTGGCTCCTGACTCCTGGCTCCTTGTCGTTCGGTACTACTCTTCTCCAATGACCGACACTTTAAAATCCGCGGTGACATCGGAGTGCAATTTTACGGTGATCGTAAAGTCGCCCAGCCGCTTGATGGGCTCGTCGAGCACGAGCTTGCGCTTGTCGATCACGACGCCCTGGGCCTTCATGGCCTCAACAATGTCCATGGAGGTAACGGACCCGAAGAGCTTGCCTTCTTCTCCGACCTTCGCCTTGATCGTCACCGAGAGGCTCTTGATCCGGTCGGCATCGGCTGTTGCTTCCTTTTTCAGCTTCCGAAGACGGTCGGAAACCATCTTCTTCGCATGATTCATGGCATTGAGGTTTTTGGGGGTAGCTTCAATGGCCTTTTTTCCGGGCACCAGGAAGTTCCTGGCATAACCGTCAGCCACCTTAACGAGATCGCCGATCTTTCCTAATTTATCAATATCTTCCCTTAATATTACCTGCATTGAGATACAACTCCTTTCGAACGGTTAAATGTGGAACGATACTACCAGAAACCGGGGTAAGGTGTCAACAAAATTGCGCCGGAGACCCGGGACCTTGGGTCTGGCATTTTGTAGCGCGAATATTGCGAATGCAAATTGCAAAGTGCAAAATGCAAAAGTCAAAATGTGGCAATAAGGCACTCTGGACTGTAGCCATATCCCAATTTTGCAATTTGAAATTTACAATTTGCACTTTGCATTTGCTGCTGGATCCGGGATCAGCCCCCACTGTCCACTTTTTTCTTAAGTTCATGCAGCTTGTTCATGGCATCCAGCGGGGTCATGCTGTCGAGGTTCAGATCGGCGATCTCCTTAAAGAGGAGCCCTGCCTCACTGGCGAACAACCCCAGTTGCGGTTCCGGCCCTTTCGAGGATATCCCTTTTTTCGATCCCCGCCCGGCAGTTCCCGGTCTGCCATATCCTGCGTTATCGTGCGATGCCACAACCGGCTCCCCCAGTTCATTGAACTCGGCCTTTTCCAGGTTGGCCAGCACTTCTTTGGCGCGCCGGATCACGCTCTGCGGAAGACCGGCAAGCCGGGCGACCTGGATGCCGTAGGACTTGTCCGCTCCGCCCTCGACCACTTTGCGCAGAAAGATGATCTGATCGTTCCATTCCTTGATGGCGACCGTGTAGTTCTTCACCCGGTCCATGGTGAGCGCCAGTTCGGTCAGCTCATGATAATGCGTGGCAAAGAGCGTCCGCGCCCGGATCTTCGTATGAATATGCTCCGCCACGGCCCAGGCGATGCTGATCCCGTCAAAGGTGCTCGTACCGCGGCCGATCTCGTCCAGAATGATGAGGCTCCGGTCCGTTGCATTGTTCAGGATATTGGCGGTCTCGTTCATTTCGACCATGAACGTGCTCTGGCCGCGCGTGATGAAGTCCGAGGCCCCGACGCGCGTAAAGACCCGGTCCGCGATGCCGATCTGCGCCTCCCGGGCCGGCACGAAACTGCCCATCTGGGCCATGAGCGTGATCACCGCCACCTGACGCATGTAGGTGGATTTGCCGGCCATGTTCGGGCCCGTAAGGATGATCAGCTGGTTCTCTTCGCTGTCCAGCAGCGTGTCGTTCGCGATGAACCGCTCTTCCGGCGTGAGCAGCTCCACCACGGGGTGCCTGCCTTCGGTGATTTTGAGGATATCGCCTTCGATGATCGACGGACGGGCATAATTGTTCTTTGCCGCGGTTTCTGCAAGCGAGACAAGGCAGTCCAGGATAGCGAGCCGACGAGCCATGTCCTGGATCCTGACGCACGAAGCAGCCACCGCTTCCCGCACCTTCTGGAACAACCGGTACTCAAGGTCCAGGATCTTCTCCTCGGCGCCGAGCACCTTCTCTTCATATTCTTTCAGTTCGGGGGTAATGAACCGTTCTGCGTTCGCCAGTGTTTGTTTGCGGATAAAGTCCTGCGGCACGTTGGCAAGGTTGGTCCTGGTCACTTCGATGTAATACCCGAAGACCCGGTTGTAGCTCACCTTGAGCGAGCTGATGCCGGTGCGCTCCCGTTCGCGCAGTTCGATGCCGGCGATAAAGCCCTTGCCTTCGGAGCTGATGGAGCGAAGCTCGTCAAGTTCCTTGCTGTGGCCTTTTTTGATCAGCCTGCCTTCGCGCAGGGTATAAGGGGGGTCATCGTGGATGGCGCTTTCGATCACCTCATGGACTTCCGCGAGATCGTCCCAGTCTTCGGCCATATCATAGACCAGGCGGGAATTGCATCGTGACAATAGCTTATGGATTGCCGGCAGCGACGAGAAGGACTGTTTCAGCGCAAGCAGGTCGCGGGCGTTCGCAGCGCCGAGCGACACGCGGCTGATCAGCCGTTCCAGGTCGTAGACCGTGCCGAGCGCGGTCCGGAGCTCCGAACGGAATTGATGGTCGTTCTTGAACTCCGCCACAGCATCGAGGCGCCGTTCTATCTCGCCTGCATCCATGAGCGGGTTCAGGAGCCATTCGCGCAGTTTTCTGCCGCCCATGGACGTGACCGTGTGATCGAGCACGGAAAGGAGCGTCCCCCGGGCGGAGCCGTCATAGATATTCCTGACCAGCTCCAGGTTGCGCTGACAGGACGCATCGATGACCATATGCTCGTTGGCCCTGAAGGGCGTCATCCTGCGGATGTTCGCCAAACCGGTCTTTTGCGTTTCCTCGATATACCGGAGCGCGGCGCCGGAGGCAGAGATGCCGGCCTTCATACCGCTGCAGCCGAAGCCTTCAAGCGATGCGACCTTGAAGTGGTCCAGGAGCGCACGGTACGCGGTCTCGTAGTCAAAGGTCCAGTCATCGTAGCCGTTGATCGCCTGCGTATACTGGCGGAGCAGGCCTGAAAGCCCGGGAGCGGTCTGGTAAGCCCGCGGAAGCACGATCTCGCGGGGAGTGAACCGGGCAAGCATGGTATCCAACTCCGCGAGGTTCTCTGCCCCGTCTATTTCTGCAACAGAAAAATCACCAGTCGAGATATCGAGGAACGAAAGACCGAACCCGTTCTTCGCCGGATAAAGGGAGGCGAGATAATTATTGTCCTTGGCATCGAGCAGGTTGGAGTCAAGCACCGTTCCCGGCGTCACGACCCTGATCACTTCGCGCTTCACGATTCCCTTAGCGAGCTTCGGGTCCTCCACCTGCTCGCATACCGCGACCTTGAAGCCGCGGCGGATGAGCTTTGCGATGTACCCGTCCACCGCGTGATAGGGAAATCCGCAGAGCGGCGTCTCGATGCCTTTGGACTTGTTCCGCGCCGTCAGCGTGATCTCCAGGACCTTGGAAGCGGTCACCGCGTCCTGGTCGAACATCTCGTAGAAATCGCCCATGCGGAACAGCAGGATCGCATCCTGATGCTGGCGCTTGATCTCGCGGTATTGTTTCATTAAGGGAGTTAGATCGGTCATGGTTTTTTGAAGGCAGGAGCCTATATTGCGAGCTTTTCAAAATAGGGATGCAACTGCGCATAGGTCCCTTCGAGCAGTTGGGGCATGACGCGGGTCTCATCAAAGACCGTGAGGTAGCTCGTATCGCCGGTCCAGCGCGGCACGATCTGGATATGCAGATGCTCGGGAATGCCCGCTCCGGCTGTTTTCCCGATGTTGATCCCGATGTTGAACCCTTCGGGTTTCATGGCCTGCTTGAGGATAGTAACCGATGCCTGCGTCACCTTCATAAGGTCGGCAAGTTCGTCCGCCGGAAGCTTGTCGATATCGGACTCATGGGTATTGGGCACAATGAGAAGATGGCCGTTGTTATAAGGGTAGAGGTTCATGATCACGAAAGAATGCGTGCCCCGATAGAGGATGTAATTCTTGCGGTCATCGTTCTTTTTTGCCTCTTCGCACAAGATGCATCCGGTCTGCTTTTTCACACTGCTCAAAATGTACCTCATGCGCCAAGGAGTCCAAAGACGGTCCATAGATTCAGGAGACAGGAGTCAGTAGTCAGGAGCCAGGGGTGCCCCCCTGTACCCTGACGCCTGAACCCTGCCCCCTGCCCTTACCCTTTCCTGATCTTTCCCAACTCGGCCATGACCTTTTTAATATCTTCCCATACCAGCTTTTTATCACCGGGGGTCCTGAGCAAGTATGCCGGGTGGAAGGTAGGCATGAGCGGAATGCCCTGATAGGTCTGCCAGGTGCCGCGCAGCGAGGTGATGCCCGCTTTGGTCTTGAGCAGTGTTTTGACAGCCACATTGCCGAGTGCGACAATGACTTGCGGCCGGATCGCCTGAAGCTGCTTGATCAGAAAGGGCTCGCAGGCCTCGATCTCGTCCGGCTCGGGATTCCGGTTCCCCGGCGGCCTGCATTTCACGATATTACAGATGTACACATCCTCGCGTTTCAGCTGCATGCCTTTGACAATGATGTCCGTGAGCAGTTGACCTGCGGCGCCGACAAAGGGCCGCCCCTGCTGGTCCTCTTCCTGCCCCGGCCCCTCGCCGATAAAGACAAGCCTTGCTTCAGGATTTCCTTCACCGAACACAATGGCATTTCTTCCCTTGCTCAGCTTGCATCGCGTACATTCACCCAGTTCTTCGCGGACCGCAGTGAGCGTGAGAGACGAGGCAGGTGGTGACGGCGCTACCGTGGATTCCTTTTTCACAGGTTCCTGTACCGTTGGCTCGGCTGCCTTTACCGGTTTAACAACCAGCTGCGAAACAGGCGCTGGCGCTCCTGCAGATGCCGGCACGGCCAGCGACTCAACAACCGTGACCCCAAGCGCCTTCTGGTATTCAAGATGGGTCCGCACCTGCGTTACTATTTCAAGGAGTTCCTGTTGTGTCTCATTCACGAAAAATGCACCGTTCCTTAAAAACATTTACGACCCATTACGGGCGGGTTTTAAACCCGCCCCTACGACCTACCTTAATTGCCCCACTTCAGCTTCGTCCGCAGAATCTCATAATAACTTTTTGTGGGGTGTTTGATCAGCTTCATTTTGAACCGCGACTTTTTGATCTCCACCACGTCGTTCGGCAGCAGCGGGAACCCGATCTGGCCGTCAAGCGTGAGCAGCACATCTTCACTTTGCGAGGTGAGGCAGACCGTGACCACCACATTGTCCGGCAAAGCTATGGGCCTGTTCGAGAGCGTATGGGGACAGATGGGCGTTACGACAAAACAATGGAGCGTGGGATGCACGATCGGCCCCCCGGCGGACAAAGAATATGCGGTGGATCCCGTCGGCGTCGCAATGATCAACCCGTCAGCCCTGAGCGTGGTCAGGAGGCCGTCATCCACCGAGACCCTGAGCTCCATCATGCGTGCCAGGGCACCCTTGTTGATCACCGCATCGTTCAGCACGCGGTACCGGGACAGGCGCTTGCCGTCGCGCAGCACGCTCGCCGTGAGCATGATCCGGTCCTCGGTCGCGAGCTTTCCCGCGATGGCCTTCTCGAGGTTATCGTACAGTTCATCGAGCGACACTTCCGCCATGAACCCCAGGCTTCCCAGATTGACGCCGAAGATCGGCACATCGCGATGCGCGTCAGCGACGAGCCGCGACGCGGACAGGAGCGTCCCGTCCCCGCCGAGCACGATCAGCATTTCAACGAGCGAGGGGATCGCTTCCCGGTCGTAACCCTCCGTCCTGATGGCCGCAGCAGTATCGTTGTCGATGAAGACCTTCTTGCCGTGCGACTCGAGCCAGGCCGCCAGCTTTTTGGCAGCCTTCTGCGCCTCCGGGATGTTCTTTGCGATGATGCCGATTTTTTTCATGGTCCTTCGTATCCGTTCCAGCCGACAGGTCTGCCCGCCCTTACAACGTTCCGTCCTTTTTCAGGTCCGCCTGCAGATCCACCAGCAGCTTCTCGTACCGTTCACCCTCTACCAGGAACCCTATCTCGCGACTGTTCTCATTTACCGAGGAAAGATATACGCTGAGGCACTCCGTGGGCAGCTCATTTTCTGCCCGTTCTGCCCACTCAATGACCGTTACGCCATCGGAATCAATATATTTTCCGAATCCTATGCTTTCCAGCTCCCCGGGATCGTTTAAGCGGTAGAGATCCATATGATAGAAAGGAACACGCCCCTGGTACTCGTTCACCAGGGTGAAGGTAGGGCTCGTGATGTACTTCTCCTTCACTTCGAGCCCTAAAGCAATTCCATAGGAAAAACTCGTTTTTCCCGCGCCAAGATCGCCGTACAGACAGACCGTGTCCCCGGCAGCAAGCCGCGCTCCGAGCATCCGGCCCACATGCCAGGTCTGCTCCGGACTCGTCGTGACCACGCTGAACATTACTCGGCCTGCCGTGCCACAGCCTTGACCACGTCGCGCTTGCCCACAATCCCGACCATTTTTCCGTTCTTGACCACCGGCAGCAGGTGGGTCTTTTTTTCGTCCATGATCGTTGCAATGTCCACGAGCGTCGTGTCTTCGGTGATCGTCAGGACCTTGCGTGAGCAGATGTCCCCGGCCTTGGTCGCGGTGATGCGTTTCACTTCCGCTTCGAACTTTTTCGAACTTTCGAGATAAATGGCCGCGTCGAGAAAGCTGACCACCGTGGGTATGTGGAGCCGTTTATTCTGGCTGATGAGGTCGTTCTCGGTCACGATACCGTACAGATCGCCCTTCTCGTCCAACACCGGCACTCCGCTTATCTGGTGCTTGACCAGGAGGGACGCCAGTTCTTCGATGGAGGTCTCGGGTTTCACTGTAACAACATCCTTGGTCATAATATCTTTTGCGGTCAACATAGCGTCTTCACCTCTGATTTGATTTTTGATAACTATTCAGCCTTTCTGAATCCAGAAGGCCTGCACATGGAGTAAAACTCATTTGTCCGCTGATTTCGCAGATGAAAGCGGATACAACAAAATCAGGCCTTATAAACCGCGAATAAACGCGAATATACGCTAATATCTTTATTTCTTAATTCGCGTTCATTAGTGTTCATTAGCGGTTTTATTCCTCTTCATTTCTTCACTTCGTTCACATGCATGGTTGTGTTTATAGCAACCGGTATCTTTTCGATCAGGTCCCCGGCGATCATGCCCATTTCTCCTTTTTCTTTTGCCGCCAGATCGCCGGCAAGGCCGTGCAAGTATACGCCAAGACAGGCTGCCTGGGACGCGGTGTATCCCTGCGCAAGGAGACTGCCGATCATCCCGGTGAGCACATCGCCCGTGCCGCCGGTGGCCATGCCGGGATTGCCCGTGGAATTGATGAAGACCCTGCCGTCCGGAGTCGCGATCACCGTACCCGCGCCCTTCAGCACCAACGTTACCTTATATTTCATTGCGAAACCGGTTGCACAGCTGACCCGGTCTTTTTGGACATCGCTCGATGAGCTGCTCAGGAGCCTGGCCATTTCGCCGGGATGAGGCGTCATGACGATGGGCGTCTTCACCTTCTTGAGGATGTCCAGAGAGCCGACGAGAGCGTTCAGACCGTCGGCATCGACCACCATGGGGATGGTCAGCCGTTGAACAAGATTCCGTACGACCTGAACTGTTTCATAATGGGTCGAAAGGCCGGGGCCGATGATGCAGGCATGCATGCTGCCCGCGCTTTTGAGCAGTTCCACATCGGATCCGATCCCCAGCGTGCCTTCTATGCTCTCTGCCGAGGGCACACCCATGGCTTCGACAATCTGCGCCTGGACGATCGGAAGAAGGCTGTGCGGAGTTGCCACGCTCACCAGCCCTGCACCGGCCCGGAGCGCGCCGCGCGCCGTCATGATGGCCGCGCCGGTCTTGCCCGGCGATCCGGCCACGACCAGAAGATGGCCGAACGTTCCCTTGTGCGCGTCGCGGTCCCTCTGGTGGAGAAGCCCCCCAGCTGTTTCCGCAGTCAGGTAGCCGGTGGTGATCTTCTCTTTGTCAATAACCTCGGTCGGAATACCGATATCCACAACCCGGACCTCACCAGCATAGGTTGCGCCGGGATAGAGCACCAGTCCGCGTTTGAGTGCCGCCATGGTGACCGTCAAATCGGCCCTGACCGCTGTGTCCATGACCTCGCCCGTATCAGCATTGATGCCGGTAGGAATATCGACGGCGACCACGGGCTTGCCGGACGCGTTCATCAGTTCCGCTGCAAAGGCGTAGACCCCTTTGAGCGGACTCGAAAGCCCCACGCCGAGCATGGCATCGACAACGACATCAGACCAGTCCACCACGTCGGAGATATCACGAACCGATGCGTTCTGCGCGATCTCGACGTCCATCTTGCGCAGCGTGAACAGATTGGCCTTGGCTTCCCCTTTTAAAACACCGAAAGATGCGAGCAGCGCAACGCGCACAACGATGCCGCGGATGGAGAGCCGGCGCGCCAGCGCAAGGCCGTCGCCGCCGTTATTACCCTTGCCGCAGATGATGGCAACGCGCATGCCGGACAGGCCGTCAAAGAAACGGTCCATTTCAGCCATGATCCCGGCTGCGGCGTTCTCCATCAGTACCGGCCCGGAGATGCCGAAGTCCTTGATCGCCCTGCGGTCGATGTTCCTGATCTGTTGTGCGGTGACGATCTTCATGAATAGCTATCCCTAACTCGGGCAAACCGGAAACAAAGGCTTCTCTCGCAAAGCCCGCAAAGGACGCAAAGAAACCCAACGTCACGGCTTGTTTTTTGCTTTTAAAACCAAAAGGCTCTTGGTTCTAAGGTTTCCTTTGCGATCTTTGCGAACTTTGCGAGAGACATTTTTGTCCTTAATATTTTCAAAATGTTTTTCTACTGCCGCTCCGCGTGCTCACTGGGCGCATGGGATGCACTCCCGACAAGCACCACCTGCGCCACTGCATATCCTTCATCGTGGGAATAGCTGAGGAGTATCTGCTTCACGCCCTTGAGGTCCATGAGGTCCTTGACTCTGCCGGCGATGTTGACAATGGGGCCGCCGCCTTCACCGTGGAGCACTTCCATATCGGTCCATTTCACGCCAGCGCTCCAGCCGGTGCCGATGGCCTTGAGCACCGCTTCTTTTGCCGCAAACCGTCCCGCGTAATGTTGCGCGGGAAACTTCTGCTTTGAGCAGTACTCCTGCTCGCGTTCGGTGAAAACCCGCTCCAGAAAACCGGGATGATTTTTCCCGGCCTTGTCGATGCGGTCGATCTTGACAAGATCTACCCCGATTCCAACGATCATGTATCCCCCTCAAAAGCCTTCAGATGAACAAGGATGCTTATGTTATTTCTCCGCAATACTTGACATGCTTGCGCGAACTTTTTAAATCGAAGTGCAAAATGCAAAGTGCAAATTTCAAAGTGCAAAGTAGTCACGACAAGCGATCTTGGATTTTGCATCAATTTGCACTTTGCATTTTACACTTTGCATTTTGCATTGGTTGCGGCGGGAACTCGCGTTTACAGCAACGCGATCATTTCCCGGACCGCGCGCTCAAGCCCCACCAGCGAAGCTCGCGAAATGATGCTGTGGCCGATGTTCAGCTCCTCCACTTCGGGGATCCGGGCGATGGGCTTCACGTTCACATAGTTGAGGCCGTGTCCCGCGCCCACGCGCAGACCCAGGCTCGCAGCGAGCTTCGCGGCTTCAACGATCTTGTCGAACTCACGGGCACGGTCCCGGTCGGTCCTGGCATTCGCATAGGTGCCGGTATGGACCTCTACCCAGTCGGCGCCGGCTTTCTTTGATGCGGCGATCTGCCGGTCATCGGGGTCCACAAAGAGGCTGACGCTGATATTGCCCTGCTTGAGGCGTCCGATATAGTCGGTAAGAAAAGCGATACGGGAAGCAACTTCGAGACCTCCCTCGGTGGTCAATTCTTCCCGCTTCTCCGGCACCAGCGTCGTGATCTCGGGTTTCACCTCGAGCGCAATGCGCTGCATCTCGTCCGTGGCGGCCATCTCGAGGTTGAGCTTCGTTTGCACGGTCTGGCGCAGCAGCCGCAGATCGCGGTCCTGGATATGCCGCCGGTCCTCGCGCAGATGAACGATGATCCCTTCGGCGCCTGCCAGTTCGGCAAGCACGGCTGCTGCCACCGGATCGGGCTCCGTCCCTTGCCGCGCCTGGCGCAGCGTGGCAATATGATCAACGTTCACAGAAAGCCTTGGCAAAGCTCGTTTCCTCCTCGTTGGTGTTTTTTTTATATTAGCATCTCTCCTGTAAAATATCCAGAAATTTGTGTTTGCTTCCTTCGCCGCACCGCCAAAGGGAACGGTCTTGACCGCACCAGGTGTCTCTGGTATAGTTACGCAATCAACGCTCTTACCCGGGAGGTAGCCATATGGTCCGCATATTCAAATGCAGCATGGTGTTCGCACTGATGTTCCTGTCCGCCCAACTGGCTCCGGCCCAGGAGACCAAAACCGTCTCTGCCGAGGGCGTGGCAGCGATACAGCAAAATGCCGTGGACATTGCCCGCGATGCTGCCATCGAGGACGCCCAGAAAAGGGCGGTCGAGCAGGCCATCGGCATCATGATCGATTCCCAGACCCAGGTGGAGAACTACCAGGTCATCAGCGACAAGATCCTGTCGCAGATCAAAGGATACATCAACCGCTACAATGTCACGGGCGAGACCCGGGATGGGACGCTCCTGCGTGTCCGCATCACTGCCGACGTCTCGCTGGGCAAACTGAGCGATGATCTGTCGGCCATCGGCGTCCTTATGGGCCAGATGCACAAGCCGCGCACCATGATCATGATCGCGGAACAGAACCTCGGGGAGGAAGTGAATGCCTGGTGGCTCGAGCCCCACGGAGGGCAGGCTGACCTGAGCGTGGTCGAGAACTCCTTCATGGACAGGTTCACGGAAAAAGGATTTTCCTTCATTGACCACCAGACGGCGTCTAAAGAGATCCACGTGACCGCGGCCTACCGTGTTCAGAACCTCTCGGCAGCCCAGGCACGGACACTGGCGAACCAGGCCGACGCCGAGGTCGTGATCATCGGCAAGGCCGTGGCCAAGCTCTACGGCGACGTGGGGGGCGGGCTCAAGTCTGTCCAGGCCGACCTTTCGGCCAAAGCAGTGCGCACCGACACGGGCCAGGTCATTGCCGCGACCACCCAGCATGCGGCGGGCGTCCATATTGCCGAGACCAGCGCCGGGACCGAAGCGCTCAGGAAAGTGTCGAACCTGGCGGCAGACGACCTGATGACCAAGATCCTTGCTGTCTACTCCAAGGAGACCGGCGGCACGCGGCCCGTGGCCATCACCATCACCGGGCTGAATAAAACGCAGTTCGTAAAATTCAAGGATGTGCTCAGGAACCAGGTGCGCGGCATCAAGGACCTGCATGAACGGAGCTTTAACAACAGCACGGCAAAGATCGAGGTGGACTCCAAAACGAGCGCACAGGCGCTCTCGGACGAACTGGTGCTGAAGGACTTCGGCACCTTCAGCGTCGAGGTCGTGAACTCCACGGCCAATACGCTTGAACTGAAGGTCGCGCCGAAATAGAAGGGGCAGGGGTCGAGGGGCAGGGGTCGAGGGGCAGGGTCCAGTAGCCAGGGTACAGGGTACAGGGTCCAGGGTTCAGAAAGAGACTAAGGATGAGAATAGCGGCGTGCAAGTAAAGTAGCGAATTTGCTCGGTCTGTCCTTCTAATTTTTGCATCATTGTTTTAAACGTCTTACCCTGTACCCTGTACCCTGGCCCCTGGACCCTGCACTTATCACCCCACCCCCACCATACGCTTGGCGGAGATCACGGTGTTCTTAAGCAGGATCGCGATCGTTACCGGCCCCACCCCGCCGGGCACCGGCGTGATGAGCGCGGCCTTCTTTGAAACAGCATCAAAATCCACGTCTCCCACGGTCATGCCGTCGTCCAGCACATTGATCCCGATATCCACGACCACCGCCCCTTCCTTCACCATGTCAGCCTTTATCAGCCCCACGCGTCCTGTTGCGCTGCAAAGGATATCAGCCTGTCTGGTCTCCAGGCCCAGGTCCTTTGTTTCGCGATGACAGACAACGACCGTGGCTTCCTTGACGAGCATCATCATGGCAAGGGGCTTACCCACCGCAAGGCTCTTGCCGACGATCACGACCTTCTTTCCCCTGGGCTCGACGCCGTAATGCTCCAGCATCCGCATAACTCCGTAGGGCGTACAGGGGAGAAAGGTTGACCGTACCGACAGGGTGAAACCGGGTTCAAAGAGCTGCGACGTTGACTCATCAGCGGAAAGCCTGCCCACGGATATGGCGCCCTGCCCGTCCACGTCCTTTTCCGGCATGATCGCATTCACGACCTTTCGCGTATCGATGTGGCGCGGCAGCGGCATGAACATGAGGATCCCGTTGGCGCGCTCGTCGTTATTCAGCGTCTTGATCACGTTCAGGATCTCGTTCAACGATACCGTGGCAGGCAACGTATGGTTAAAGATGTCGATGCCAGCACGGCCGGCAAAGCTCTGGATGGCCTGGTAATACATATGGGAAGACTTATCCTCGCCCACGAGGACCAGTGCCAGCCCCGGACGAATGCCATGTTTCGCAAGCCTGCCCGTTTCCTCCTTGACCGCAGCCAGGATCTTTGAAGAGAGCTCAATGCCTTTCATCAACTGCGCCATACAACCTCCCGTCGCCTGAAACTCTGTTTATTTTTTGTGTCCTTGCGGGACCTGGTTGGATGGTACAACCGGACCACCCGTCGTATCTCTGATCTCGGTATGTCGGATCTGGCCGCCGAGATTAGCGGTCAAGCCTACAACCCCTGCTGCAGCCAGGGCTATCGCAAGGACAAGCGCCGTGTACCATTTTGAAAGCGCGCCGGACTTGCGAAAGAGGAACAAACCTCCCAAGGCGACCACCCCGAGCAGTTCCATAAGTACGAACGCCAGCAAGGCCATCTCTTCGTGCGTGCCGATGTAGGACTCGGTCACTCCCGGCAGGTTCTTGACCACATCCTCCGCAGCCCCGCCGGTAAAATACACCGCGATGGTGCTGAGCCCGACCAGGACGAACGATCCGAGGCCCAGAAGCTTAACCTCATGGTTCTTGCGCACCAGGCCATAGCCGAACACCAGAAGCGCACCAAGAATGCCGATCACGGGAAAATGATTGATCATAAGATGTATATGTGCCCAGTTTATCATGACTGTCTCCTTGTGGATTCGGGCAGGTTTGAAACCCGCCCCTACAACCTCTGTTCAGCCCCGTAGGGGCAGGTTTCAAACCTGCCCTACACCATCAGCATTTCAAACAGAACCGGTCCTTTTCGAGATCTACCCTGAATTCTTCCACCCGGCGCTTTCTTTCATCATCGCTCCAGCCGAGTTCTGTGCCAACCAGGGCCGCGATCTTCTCTGCCTGCCGATCTCCGCGACCGGCCGAGATACCCAGGTGCATTCTCCGTAGCACGATGTCCGAAAGTGTCTTCGCACCCTCTTCCCGCACACCGAAGAGGACCTGCGCATAGAGATCACGGCTGTCCGGAGAGATGTGCGCACGCAAAGACGGCTCCTTTCGCGCTATTTCAAGCACATCCTCGGCCCTGGCCCCGTAGAACGATATCAGATGTCGCACGGTCTCGGTTGGCAGGGCATAACGGGAGGCAAGCTCCGGGACCGCTTCCCGCATATATTCCTCATAGGAGACGGGCAGCCCGCCCGGGAGCGGCTGTTTATCGGTAACGCATTCTGCCCTTCTGCCAACGGCCTTGCATACGGCATTCACCGTGTCCTTCGCCATATTGCGGTAGGTCGTGAGCTTGCCGCCGGCAATGGTGATGATCCGGCCTGTTCTTCCTTCTTTGATCACCCGGTGCTTACGCGATATTTTTGACTCACTCGCGCCTGAGAACGCAAGCGGCCGGATGCCCGCATAGGTATAGAGAATGGACTCCTTTGCAAGATTGAGCCCGGGGAGCACCCGTCTGCTCTCGGTCAGGAGGTAATCCACCTCATCCTTCTGTGCATGCACCTCATCGAGGTCGCCCCGGTATTCCGTGTCCGTGGTGCCTATGAGCGAGTAGGCGCCGAGCGGAATGATAAAGAACATCCTGCCGTCGCGCGAGGTCACGAACAACGCCTGCTCCGACAGTTTGGGCAGAACCAGGTGGATGCCCTTGGTCGGATGGATGATCTTTCGTTCATTAATGTCGCCCGCCTGCCGGACCGTATCGATCCACGGCCCTGCCGCGTTCACCAGCACTTTTGAACGGAAGATCTTTGTGCTCCCTGAGAGAACATCCCTGGCAGTGACAATTATATTGTTCTGTTCATCTATCTTTTCGACGCGGTGGTAGTTCAGCAGAACAGCTCCGGCCCTGCGTGCAGAAACAATGTTCTCTACCACAAGCCGCTCAGGCATCATGATCTGATGATCGTAGAACAATGCGCTGCCGGTCAGGCCGTTCTTATTCAGATGCGGCGCGAACTCGAGGGTCTTCTCTCTATTGGAAGTAAAGTAGTGCGGAATGTCCTTTTCGTGCGACAGCAGGTCGTACAGGTGAATGCCGATGGACATGACCGCCCTGCCGTGGGGATCTTCCTTATAGATAGGGATAAGGATCGGCATGGGATGAATGAGATAGGGCGCCTGCTGCCGCAGGATGGCCCGTTCCCTCAATGATTCCGCCACGAGATCTACTTCGAAGTTGGCAAGGTAGCGGAGTCCGCCGTGGATCAGGCGCGTGGACTTGGACGTGACGCCTGAGGCGAAATCGCTTTTTTCAAGCAGCAGGCACGAGAGCCCCCGCAAAGCAGCGTCACGTGCCACGCCGGCCCCGGTGATGCCGCCGCCGATGACGATGAGGTCGTAGAGGAAATCTGGCTTATTGTTTGTATTTATCATAGTATCATAGAGTAATGAGTATCATTGCCTTCCAAAATAATCTGATATTTTGAAACTCATCCCTGCCAATCAATGTTTTTATTCCGTCGAAAAAACTATTTTAGACAGACAATGAGATGAATTTCCTTACCGTATCGACAAACTCACGGGCGGCTTTTACATGGCTGGAGGCTTCCTCAATCGTGACTTCAGCCAGTTCTTTGTAGTCGATAGATTGGCGTGCTTCGAAGATTTTGTGGAGAAGTTTTGAGGTGCGGACATCAAGCTTTCCGGTGTGGATAAACTCCTTGTCAAATACCGAGATCACACCCGCGTGTTTCGAGGTCTTTGCGTTAATGCCCGCTTTCAGGAAGAGCGCCAGGACCACATAGAACATGGCGTAGTAGGCCCGATTGGTGGTAGAACGCGGACTCAGACCGCCTTGCAGCATCCGTTCCGCATCCGCGAGAGTTTCCTCCGCCTCTTTCATCCGGAATGCGAGAAGGGATTCCCGGTCCGTCATACGGCCACCCCTTCTTCGGCAATGGCCTCTACAATGGGCGAGGACCGCATAGGGGAATTCTCAAGTTCGTCGCGCGTAAAAATGAGCGGAGAGATCACCGTATAATTATTGAACCCGACTTCCCATACGATCTCGGAGATTTTCTCTTTCAGCGCGTTGTCGAGCGTCTCGACCTCGAAAAAAACATCCAGGTCGGAGTATTCATCAGCATCGCCCCGTGCCCGCGAACCGAAGACCTTGAAATCGAGGAGGTCGACGAGGCTTGAAAGTCTGCTTTTTAATTCTCGCGCAATCCTGAAATCCTCGCTTTTCATGGTCGTTCCCCTCTTGAAATGAAGGTACTATAAATTAAGGGAAATGTAAAGAGAGATGAAGCATCTCCTCTCTCGCCAGCCATCAGCTTAAACCGTCCACAACCTTCTTCAACACCATCGGGTTATTACTATACATCCCGTCCACGCCCCACTCTATGAAACGCCTGATCTCTTCCTCTTTATCCACGGTCCAGACATAGACCTTGATCTTCTGGTCGTGACAGGCGCGGATAAGCTCCCTGGTCACGGTCTTTTTTCGGAGACTGATGAAACCGTAGCCCCTCGATCTATAGTTGCTCACTTCTGCCGGGACGAACGTATCAAAGATCCCCGACACAGGGAGATCGAGCATAACCTCCCGTGCATCTAAAACCTCCCGTTCCTTAAAGGAGGAAACCATGATGTAGCCTGAATACCGGTAATGAAAGAGTTGTCTGGATAACACCGCCCCTGCACCGTCGCTCTTGATCTCGATGTTGATACCCACCCTGCCGGCCACCAGGTCCAACACATCATCGAGTATGGGAATGGCTTCGTTGTTCCTCAGTTTAACTTTGGAAATCTCAGCCGACAAGGATTCTTCTATATTAAGGTTCTTTGCCGCTGTTCTTCCCGTGTCCTTGTCATGCATGACATAGAGCTGGTTGTCCCGGCTCATCCTGAGGTCGAACTCGATCATATCCACCGGCAGAGCGAGCGCCAGGCTGAAGGCCTCAAGAGAATTTTCGAGCGCGCGGGAGGAATCGCCGCGATGAGCGATGACAAGCGGTTTTTGCATGGTTGATGGGGAAAACGCTCCGTCGGGCGCTACTGCTTCACGCCGGCCACCTTATCGACGATGATGTCCTTGATCGATTTAATATGGTCTACAATGGTCGGCTGCGGCTCACGTGGCGGTGCTGATGATGCGCGATGGATCGCAGTGCGGACCTCGACAAGCTTGGCCAGCGCGGCAACCTCACCCTGCCGGAACAGGTCCCGGGGTTTGCTGAAATCGGCCCAGTGGGTCGTTCCGACCGCCGGGTTGATGACCACATCGGCTTCCGTAACAAGAATGTCGTTCAAATAGATCCGGGTCACCGCGTCGGCGCGCAGCACCACGTCCAGTCCGAATTTGTTATCGAACGGGGCCACCTTGCTCGACACGTCCACGGCGATCACGACATCGGCGCCCATGTCATGGGCACAGCGCACAGGCACTCGCTCCACCCACCCACCGTCCACGAGCAGCATGTCGCCGTCCACCACCGGCGGGAATATCCCCGGGAGGGAGCAGCTGGCACTTACCGCTTTCCGCAACGAACCGCTGGTATACACGACCCGTTTGGCATTGCGAATGTCGGTGGCCACGCACCCAAAGGGGAACTTCGTGTCTTCGATAAGGACATCGGGGATGAGCGGATACATGAATTCTTCATAATCCTGTAGGGAAATGAAGGCAGGATTGGTGGCGGTCACGCCCCAGAAATAACCTTTGCGGATCAGGTTCGCCATGTCGCTGAAGAAACCGTGGTTATTGTTCGGCTGCTCCATCTTCCGGATGAACTCGAGCCGGGTTTTACGGGACCTGAAGCTTCGAAGGAACTGGTCCACCCTTCCCATCCAGTACTCGGCATCGGGCTGCGTTGCGTAGATCCCGCCCATGAGCGCCCCAAGGCTCGTGCCGGTGATCATATGAATCGGCACGCGCGCATCTTCGAAGACCTTCAGCACGCCGAGGTGCGCCAGACCGCGCGCTGCTCCCCCGCCGAGCGCCAGACAGATTTTAGGCTCCATTCGATCTCCTGTTCTTGGGAAAGCCTGGTAACTACTCAACCTTCAGCCCGTCAACCTGAATATGACAAAGCCTGCGCTTAAACTCGAATTATAATAGCATCAGAATGCTACTGTGTAAAGATTTATCAGGGTAAGCGTTGGTGGTGGGTGAAGCTGATTCCGGCAAATAAGCAGCAACTTCCTGCTTGACAGACCGCGCCCCGACATGGTATGTTCATAATATGAACGTTGATAATTCTACCCCTCCCGGGACAGAACATTACCGCTCGCTGCAGATTCTCGATGAGCTTTCCAATAACGACTCCCTTTCTCAACGGGACCTGAGTAGCCGCCTCGGCATCGCGCTCGGTCTTGTCAACTCCTACATCAAAAACCTCGTTAAAAAAGGTTTCATCACGGTAAAAACCATACCTTCTAAACGCTACGCATACTATCTCACGCCAAAGGGCTTCACGGAAAAAACCCGCCTCACCTATGACCTTCTCCATGATTACACCCGCGTCTACCGGGAGGCAAGAAAAAATCTGCGGGAACTGTTTCATGACCTGCAGGAAAAAGGCATGAAACGGATCGTCTTCGCCGGTTCCGACGAAATTGCTGAAATCGCCTATATCACGCTTCAGGAAGCGTCTCTTACGCTTGCCGCGGTGGTCGATACGGAAGAGGCAGGAGGGAAATTCTTCGGCATGACCATTCAGCCTTTTGCCGCACTCGATAGCCTCGCATATGATTGCGTGATCGTTACCACCTATGTAAAAAAAGACAGCGTTTATCGGGAACTGATACAGCGCGGCGTGAGAAAACAGGACGTGCAATCCATATTCCCGCTCACCTTGAGGAACCCGTGAATAATTCTTCACGACACACGTTGATCATCGAAGCAGGCCGGACCGAAAAAAACTACTGGAAGGACCTGTGGCGCTACCGGGAACTGTTCTATTTTATCGCGTGGCGCGACATCCTCGTCCGCTACAAGCAGACGGTCATCGGCATCGCCTGGAGCGTCATCAGACCGTTCCTCACCATGATCGTGTTCACCCTCGTCTTTGGCAAACTGGCCAAGCTGCCGTCCGAGGGGGTCCCCTATCCCATCCTGGTCTTTGCGGCCATGCTCCCGTGGCAATTCTTTTCAAACTCCCTGTCAGAGGCAAGCACCTCCCTGATCAGCAACGCCAGCATGCTGACCAAGGTGTATTTCCCGCGCATAGTCGTCCCCGCAAGCTCCGTGATCGTAAGCGTGGTGGATTTTCTCATCTCCTTCGTCATCCTTGGCCTCCTCATGGCATGGTACGGATTCGCTCCAGGCTGGCGGATGTTCAGCCTTCCCCTGTTTCTGCTCCTAGCATTCGCGGCGTCCTTCGGCTTCAGCCTGTGGCTTGCCGCGCTCAATGTCAGATATCGGGACTTTCAGTATGTCGTTCCCTTTATTGTGCAATTCGGCCTGTATATCTCACCGGTGGGGTTCACCAGCAGCATCGTGCCGGAAAAATGGCGGCTGCTCTATTCCCTGAACCCGATGGTCGGGGTCATCGATGGATTCCGGTGGGCTATCCTCGGGGGGAACACGCAAATTTACTGGCCGGGCTTTCTGCTCTCAACGGGCCTGACATTGATCATTCTCATATCCGGATTTCGTTACTTCCGGAAAACAGAGCGGGTTCTGGCGGACATTATATGAGCGTCATTATCAAAGCAGAAGAACTCGGCAAAAAATACATCCTGAGCCACCAGCGGAAACAGAGCTATTACGCCCTGCGGGACGTCATGACCGATTCCGTGAAGAGGTGGGGCAGAAAGGTGCTCCATCCTCTGTCATCGCGCCGAGACCCGGACCCGACCCATGAAGAGTTTTGGGCGCTTAAGGACGTCTCGTTCGAGATCAAGCAGGGAGACCGCGTCGGCATCATCGGTCGGAACGGGGCAGGGAAATCCACGCTCCTCAAGATCCTGAGCCGTATTACCGAGCCGACCAAAGGCAGGGTCACTATTCGAGGTAGGGTTGCAAGCCTGCTCGAGGTGGGGACTGGATTCCATCCGGAATTGACCGGCAGAGAAAATGTTTATCTCAACGGTGCCATCCTCGGCATGACTAAAGCTGAGATCAAGAGTAAATTTGATGAAATCGTCGCCTTTGCCGAAGTGGAGAAATTCCTCGACACACCCGTTAAACGCTATTCCTCGGGAATGTATGTGCGCCTCGCATTTGCTGTTGCAGCACATTTAGAACCAGAAATACTCCTTGTAGATGAAGTACTGGCTGTCGGTGACGCTCAGTTCCAAAAAAAATGCTTGGGGAAAATGAAACATGTATCAACGGAAGAAGGAAGAACAGTGGTGTTCGTAAGCCATAATATTTCCGCCTTGCAAACTCTTTGTACAAAGGCAATCCAACTCAACAAGGGCAAAGTTGTTGGTTATGGCGCTGTAAATGAACAAATTAAAACATATCTCAATGCAATGCAACGAGATGACGAAATACGTCCATCGGGGCCCGTAAGGATAGGTCCTCATTTGTTATTGCATAAATTTACCTTCACACCTAATCCAGTGGCTAGTGGAGATGAACAGGCATTTCAAATTGAATTAGCAGGAGACCAACCTGATAGAATCGATTCCCTTGCGATACTGTTTTATTCATCTCTCGGAGAGCGCATTGCCATTCTTGATCTCAGACACAGCGGATTCCCGTTATATATTGAGGGTGAACCGCTTGTCATTCGCGGCAAAATTAGCAGTCTCCCCTTCGTAGAAGGCGAGTACAATGTCGGCCTATACATGGAAAGCAGAGACGTGCGTGAGAATTTTCTCGATCTCACAAAGATAACAATCACCGACAATGCTTCGGACAATGGAATGGTCTCCTACCCAGCGAGTGTGCGCGGCGTGGTTGAGTTGAATTTTAATTTAATATTGAGTTAGCGTACCAAGCTTTTACTAATCAAAGATAGGATATTGCATGGATAAATATACATTCAGAAGCGGGCTCAACAAAATCTTCGGTGGGCATCTATTAACCCTGCGCAAAATATTGAAAAAGCATGTAACAGATGATGTTTATGGGAGAAAATTAACCTATAATCCCAATACGGATATCGGCGCAACCTTGTTTTTTTGTGGAGCATTTGAAAAAAAAGAGCTTGAATTGTGCAGTAACTATATAAAGAAAGACAGTATTATTATCGACATTGGAGCGAATATCGGATTACATAGTATTTATTTTTCACAGTTCGCCAGTGAGGGGCTGGTCATCTCTTTCGAACCTGCACGAGACACATTCAATATGTTATTACGCAACATCCTGGATAGCGATAATATTCTTCCAATTAACGCTGGAGTATCTGATCGGACCAATATTGCCGATTTCTATGTGGCCTCCGATAATGCTTATTCAAGCTTAAAAGATACAAAAAGAAAAGACATCGTAAAGCGCCAAAGAATACTGTGTTTCAAGCTTGACGATCTTTTCGAAAAGTTGCAGCTAGAGCGTATAGATTTTATTAAAATCGATGTAGAGGGATTAGAACAAAATGTTCTGCAGGGCATGCGAGGTGTTATCGATACATATCAACCAATAATATTCTGCGAAATCTATAAGGGGACAAATTCTAACGAGCATCCGGAAGAAACCATCAGATTAATTGCTAATCGAGGATATGAGGTTTTTGTTTTTGATGGCAACACTCTTTTCCCCTATGAAAAACACGATGACAGATTTTACAATTACCTTTTTATTCCCGAGAGCAAGAGACAGTGAGTTGCCCCGTATGTAAGCATATAACTAATCGGTTGTTTTTAATTAAATATGACGACCGATATGGTTATCCGGGGACATTTCAAATAAATTTATGTCCGCAGTGCGGTCATAAATTTATTTTAGGTGATTTTGCACCTGAGTTGCTGAAGAAACTCTATACGGATTACTATCCACGAACGAGTTTTGACCTGAACGCATATAGACCGAGTCCTGAGACAAAAGGCTTTAGGTCATGGTTTAATGGTGAGAAACGTTCAGCCTATTGCTGGGTGCCAAAGAATGTTCGCGTTCTGGATATAGGGTGTGGCTTCGGCGAGACACTTGGCTACCATAAATCTCGCGGATGTGATGTATACGGCGTGGAAGCGGATGAAAACATCCGGCGTGTCGCCGAGAAATTCGGTTTCAAGGTACACGTGGGGCTCTTTGATCCGGACAATTATGAACCCGATTTTTTCGATTACGTCACGCTTGATCAGGTCATTGAACACGTGACCGATCCTTTGAACACAATGCGAGGCATAGCCAAAATGCTGAAGCCGGGCGGCATGGCAATATTGAGCACGCCGAATTCCAATGGCTGGGGAGCAACCGTTTTTGGGAGACGATGGATCAATTGGCATGCGCCTTATCACATTCAGCACTTTTCGCTTGTCTCCATGACCATGGCGGCAGAACAAGCGGGCCTTACCGTGGAACGAGTAAAAACCATTACCAGTTCCGAATGGCTATATTATCAGTGGATACACTTGCTCACCTATCCCGAAATAGACGAGCCTTCACTCTTCTGGTCGCCTGGGGGTACCCGGAGCTTTAGAATTAAGTTGTTGCTCAAGATACTGTCACTTATTCATTTAACTAAAATTAATCATATTATTACCCGTTTTTTTGATGCAATTAGCATAGGAGATAACTATTTATTCTTTTTGAGGAAGAATGCCTGAAAAAATTCATATTCTACTGCCCGTGCACAACCGGCGTGAAATCACTCGCCGTTTTGTTCAGTGCTTGAAACGTCAGACTTACGTAAATTACCATTTGATCCTTATTGATGACGGTTCCACTGATGGCACAGAGGAAATGGTCCTGGGAGAAATTGGACCTGTGACATCCATCAAAGGCCACGGTGACTGGTGGTGGGCGGGTTCATTGCAGCAGGGATATGACTGGTTAAAATCTCATGAAGCGGCTCCGAATGATCTTGTTCTCATCATTAATGACGATACCGAATTCGATCCTGTTTTCCTTGAAACGGGCTCCGCCTTACTGCAAAAGCATAGACAAACATTGGTGCTGGCCCAGGCCTATGACAGGCTTACGAAACAGTTGATCGATACCGGCATACATGTAATCTGGAAACAGCTGAAATTCAGCCGGGCATTTACACCAGATGAGATTAACTGTCTTTCAACCAGGGGTTTATTCTTACGTGTTTCTGACTTCTTTAAGACCGGTGGTTTTTATCCGCGGTTATTACCGCATTATCTTTCGGATTATGAATTCACCATCCGAGCTCAACGGCGGGGCTTGAAGTTATACTCAGACCCTACCCTGTTAGTCTTGCTGGATATGGGCACAACAGGATATCATGAGATAAATAATGAGCCATTCGCTGATTTTGTAAAAAAATTTTTTTCGATTAAATCGGCCAGCAATCCTTTTGCCTGGACTGTGTTTATTGCGATGGCATGTCCCTGGCCGTGGAAGATCGTTCATATACTTCGACTGTGGATAGCCGCTGCGTGTACTCTCATTAGCTATCCTTTAAGATCGGGAAAGACTAGCGGGTTCAAATTATTATGATGCGATTATCACCGATAGCGGTGTTCACCTACAACCGTCTCTTGCATACGCAACAAACTATCGAATCCCTTAAAAAGAACGAACTTGCTGTCGATAGTGAGCTGTTTGTTTTTTCAGATGGCCCCAGGACCGAAGCTGACAAGATAACAGTACAGGCAATACGGGAGTATTTGAAGACCATCGAGGGGTTTAAAAACATTACCGTGATTGCAAGAGATATAAATCTCGGACTGGCGAAGTCGATCATCGACGGAGTTTCGGAGATCGTGAACAAATATGGCCGGGTCATCGTGCTGGAAGACGATATGCTTACTTCTCCGTATTTTTTAAGATTCATGAATGATGCCTTGGAATTTTATGAGAATGAGGGAAAAGTCATCAGTATCCATGGGTACCTGTACCCTGTTAAAACTGAACTCCCCGAAACGTTCTTCCTGAAGGGTGCCGATTGCTGGGGCTGGGCCACCTGGAAACGGGGATGGGACCTGTTTGAACAAAGCGGCCAAAAACTGTTGGACGAGCTTAAGGCAAGGAGCTTGACGCGCCGGTTCGATTTCAACACCTCCTATGACTACACGAAGATGCTCGAAGCCCAGGTTAAAGGACAAAATGACTCTTGGGCGATCCGGTGGTATGCGTCGGCCTTTCTCAAGGACAAGCTGACCTTATATCCCGGCACATCGCTGATTTTCAACACAGGAATAGATGCAAGCGGGACCCACTGCAACGCCGTAGATATCTATGACACTAAAATTTCCCGCGGACGGATTAACATTGCCAAGATATCACTTGAGGAAGATGCTCGTGCTCTGGAGGCAATCGGCAGCTACTTCCGTTCTTCTAAAACCTCCCTCGGCCGGGCAGTCGCTAACAGGATCAATAAGATATTGAACAGGTGCAGATGAAACAGAAAATTATAAGAATTGTAAAGGGTATTGCTCCTCCAATTCTGTTTGACATTTACCGGGGGCTTACCGAGAATAGAGTCTATAGGGGGGATTTTAAAACATGGGAAGAAGCACGTAAAACCTGTGATGGCTATGATTCCGATCTTATCCTCGACAAGGTCAGAGATGCGCTGCTGAAGGTGAAAAACGGCGATGCTGTTTATGAGCGTGATTCCGTCCTGTTCGATAAGGTCCAATATTCCTGGCCCCTGCTGACGGGGCTCTTGTGGATCGCTTCACGAAACGGCAACAGGCTGAATCTGGTCGATTTCGGCGGATCGCTCGGGAGCACTTACTTTCAGAACAAAAAATTACTCGCGCATTTGCATGAGTTGAAATGGAATGTCGTCGAGCAGAACAAATTTGTGGAATGCGGGAAACAATATTTTGAAGACGACCATCTTCAATTCTATTATAGCATCGATGATTGCCTGAAAGAGCAGCCTGCGGACACGATACTCCTGTCCAGTGTGATCCAGTACCTTGAAAAACCGTATGATCTGCTGAGAGAGATCATCCATAAAAGGTTTAAATACATCATTATTGACAGAACGGCTTTCATAAATACCGGAGACGACCGGATTACCGTCCAGAAGGTCCCGCCGGAGATCTATCAGGCAAGTTATCCTGCCTGGTTTTTTAACCAGAAAAAATTCCTGGATTATTTTTCAGGAGCGTACGAGTTAATTGCCGACTTTGAATCCAACGATCGGGCAGATATCCCGTCTGTTTTTAAAGGGTATATCTTTACGTTAAACCATGTTGATTGAATCGCTCAAAAAATATTTAAACAAACAGCAGTACCAGCCCGACGCGCTTGGCCTGCTCGTCAATCCTTTCTATTTTGCAAGAAAAGGTCTTTATGAAAACATGGCCGCCCTTGCCGACAAGATCACCGGAAAAATTCTCGACGTCGGGTGCGGACAAAAGCCGTATGAAAAAATGTTCAAGTCCTCTCAATACACCGGTCTGGAGATCGATTCACCTGAAAACAGGCTCCATAAAAAAGCCGACTATTTTTACAATGGCACGACCTTCCCTTTCCATGATGGCGAATTTGACAGTATCATCGTCAATGAAGTTTTCGAGCATGTTTTTAACCCTACAGAATTTCTGATGGAAATAAACAGGGTGTTGAAGCCTGAAGGCCTATTACTTATGACCGTCCCCTTCTGCTGGGACGAGCATGAGCAGCCTCATGATTATGCGCGCTATTCATCGTTCGGTCTGATAGCATCAGTGGAAAAGCAGGGGTTCAAGGTGATCGAGCACAGAAAGAGCATGAACGACATCCGGGCAATATTCCAGCTGCTGAATGGATATATCTATAAAAAAACGATCATTTCCATTTCTAACGTTTATGTAAGCCTGCTAGCCAATCTTTTTCTGGTGGCGCCTTTTACCATTCTGGGCGAATTACTTGCTAAAATTCTTCCTAAAAATGATGATCTCTATCTGGATAATATAATCCTGGCGCGAAAAATGAGGCCCTATGCATGACTTCAAGGAATTCTCCGGGAAGAACATACTGATCACCGGCGGCCTGGGCTTCATCGGCTCTTCCCTGGCCAGGCGGCTGGTGGGACTTGATGCCCGCGTAACACTGGTGGACAGCCTGATCCCGCAGTATGGCGGCAACCCGTTCAATATCCACGACATCAAGGACCGGGTGACCGTCAGCATAACCGATGTGCGCGACCCTCATGCCATGGCCTATCTCATCCGTGAGCAGAATTATCTTTTCAGCCTGGCCGGCCAGACCAGCCACCTCGATTCCATGACCGACCCCCAGACAGACCTTGACATCAATGCCTCGGCGCAGTTGTCCATCCTCGAAGCGTGCCGCAAGCACAATCCGCAGATAAAAATTGTTTTTGCCAGCACCCGTCAGCTGTATGGCAAACCGGAATATCTTCCGGTTGATGAAAAACACCCTGTCAAACCGGTTGATGTCAACGGGATCAACAAGCTTGCAGGCGAATGGTACCACCTCCTGTACAACAACGTGTATCATATCCGGGCCTGTGCTCTTCGCCTGACCAACACCTATGGTCCCGGGATGAGGGTAAAGGATGCACGCCAGACCTTTCTCGGCATATGGATCCGCAACCTGATCGAAGGCAAGCCGATCCTCGTGTTCGGCGACGGGCTCCAGATGCGTGACTTTAACTATGTCGATGACGTGATAGAGGCCTTCTTATCAGCGGCGCTCAATCCCGTGGCAGACGGCGAAGTGTACAACCTGGGTAGCACCGAATATATAAACCTCAGAGACCTCGCCCGAATGATGGTGGATATCTTCGGAAAAGGGACGTATGACCTCGTCCCCTTTCCACCGGATCGCAAAGCGATAGATATCGGCGATTACTACAGCGATTTTTCGAAGATCAAGACAGCGCTTGGATGGACGCCGCGTGTTTCTCTCCGCGAGGGTCTGAGAAAATCCCTGGAATATTATGCGGTAAACGCTGAGAACTACGGGGAGTTGCATCAATGATCCTGATGAACGATTTTCGCACCGAGCCCGATGAGCTTGTGCGGCAGGAATTGGCCGCCGTAGAGCGTGTGCTGCGTTCCGGCTGGTACATTCTGGGCAATGAGGTGAAAACGTTCGAATCGAGCTGGGCAGCCCGCTGCGGCGTGAAGCATGCAATCGGCGTCGGCAACGGCATGGATGCCATCGAAATAGGACTGCGCTCGCTCGGGATCGGCGGCGGCGATGAAGTCATCACCACTCCCATGACCGCGTTTGCGACCGTCCTGGCGATCATCAGGGCCGGTGCGACCCCGGTGCTGGCTGACATCAATCCGGTGACGGCGCTTTTGGATCCGGAGAGCGTTGAGCGCTGCCTCTCCCCGCGTACCAGGGCGGTCCTTCTCGTCCATTTATACGGCCAGGTGCGCGACATGGAAAGATGGACAAGTCTCTGCGAACGAGCCGGAATACATCTTCTCGAGGATTGCGCGCAATCTCATGAAGCCGCATGGCGCGGGAAGGCTGCCGGGACGTTCGGCGCCTGGGGTGCTTACAGCTTTTACCCGACTAAAAATCTCGGGGCCGTTGGCGACGGCGGGGCCCTCGTTGGCGATTCCGAAGAGATCGCAGACAAGGCCAGGATACTGCGCAATTACGGCCAGTCACAACGGTACCATCACCCTGAACTGGGATTGAACAGCCGGCTGGACGAATTGCAGGCGGCCATCCTTTCCGTTCGGCTTGCCTGGCTGACTGCTTATACCGAAAGACGCAAGGCGATCGCTGAGACATATGCCGACGGACTAGACAATCCCCTCGTACAAAAAATGGCGCAGCCCCTGGAGAAGGACAACCATGTTTACCATCTGTATGTGATCCGTTGCGCTCACCGGGACCGTCTCGCGGAGCATCTCCAGAAACGAGGAGTGTCCAGTCTCATCCACTATCCTATCCCGGTCCACCAGCAGGGCTCCTGCCGTAACGTGAGGACCGACCCGCATGGTCTTAAACATGCGGAGCTGCACGCGGCCCAATGTCTCTCCATTCCCTGTCATCCGCAGATGAATGACCGTGATGTGAATAAAGTGGTTGAGGTGATCAATGAATTCAAGTAATTCTGTCGAACATTTCGTAACCTTGTTCGACAGCAACTACCTCCCCATGGGGATGGCGCTTCATGAATCTCTGACGGCGCACGGGCTGCCGTTTCATCTGTGGATTCTGTGCATGGATGAGCTTGTAGAGAAACAGCTTGAAAAAATCTCTCTCCCCCATGTGACCCTCATGCCTCTCGGCGGGGTTGAAACCCGGGAACTTCTGGAGGTAAAGCCGGGACGAGGCCGCGGCGAATACTGCTGGACCATGACGCCATTCACCTTCCAGGCGGTATTTGACCGCGATGCCGGCGTCGAACGCGTCACCTACCTCGACTCGGACCTATTTTTCTTCGCCAGCCCGCGAGTTCTGCTTCGTGAACTGGACGAAGCGGGAAAGCATGTCCTGATCACCGAGCATGCCTATGCCCCTGAGTACAACGAATGGATGGCCTTGAGCGGCAGGTTCTGTGTCCAGTTTTTGACATTCAGAAGAACTGCGGAAGCGAAAAAAGTCATGGACTGGTGGCAAAGAAAATGCCTGGAGTGGTGCTTCGCCCGCCAGGAGGAAGGTAAATTCGGAGACCAAAAGTACCTCGACGTCTGGCCTGAGCTCTTCGCTGACGAGGTGCATATCGTCCAACAGACGGAAAAGACCCTGGCACCCTGGAACGTGGACCATGTGGAACGGACATCAGGCGCGCCGCTCGCCCCGGTCTTCTTTCATTTCCACGGTTTGAAGCTGGTCGGACCTCGCAGGGCGAGGCTCTGCGACAACTACAGAATCGGCAGCGAAGGCCTGCGTCTCTATGGTGTCTACGCGAAAGCGCTGGGAAGAGGCCTTGACACGCTGCAAGCCTCAGGCATGCCGGTACCGTACAGGCGGGAGCGTTTTTCGCCGATGCGTATGATCAGGAGCGTGCTCAACCGGACGCCTCGATTCATGAAAATCCCGCTGGAATTGCCCGCAAGGAGAGGTGGCTCTTGATAACGCTTATTCGTGCAAAGATAAGTGGACTTCTGACAAGGCTCCTCGGCATGGCCGGATTTGCCCGGGACACCCTGTCGCTGCGATCGGCGCTGAAGAGGTGTGAATGGAGAGGGTTTGACATCGGGACGGTGATCGATATCGGGGCGTCCGACGGCAGGTGGTCGCTCAAAGCGCGCAATTACTTCCGCCGCTCCGCTTTTTTCCTGGTCGAAGCGCAGGCCGCGCATAAAAAGGCCCTGGACCGGGTCAAGGCAACGAACGCCGGCCTGGACTATATTATCTCGGCCGCAGGCGACCGGAATGGTGAAATATACTTTGACGCTACAAGCCTCTTCGGCGGGCTCGCCTCCGATACACCCTTTGCACAGAACTGTATTGCGGTCCCGGTCAGGACCATTGATTCCCTGGTTCATGAAAAGGGGCTTAGGCCGCCGTTTCTGCTCAAGCTCGACACGCATGGATTTGAAATCCCAATTTTTGAAGGTGCCCGGAAAACCCTCAAACAAACGGGGCTGATCATCGTCGAGACGTACAATTTCAAGCTGACCCCTGACAGCCTCAGGTTTCATGAAATGTGCGCCTACCTGGAAACGCGCGGGTTCAGATGTATAGACTTGTGCGAACCGATGCACCGCTTACGGGACGGCGCATTCTGGCAAATGGACCTGCTTTTCATGCCGGCTGACCGGGAAGAGTTCATGTCGAACAGCTACGAATGATGAGAAGGAAGCCCGAATGAAGAAAATATCGATCATAACTCCCTGCCGCAACGCGGAGCGTTACCTGGGCGAAACTATAGAATCGGTTGTTTCTCAGACAGCGCTCTTGTCCGGCAGGGCCGAGTTGGAATATATCATTTGCGACGGTCTTTCGACGGACAGGACCGTGGAGATTGCCAAAGCCGCAACAAACGGATTCCGGCATGGCACGGTGCGGATCGCGGAGCGGCAGGACACGGGAATGTACGACGCTCTGGCCCATGGTTTGACCATGGCTCGTGGCGATATTTGCGCCTACATCAATGCCGGAGACTACTATGCAAGGCATGCCTTTGATGTCGTCCTCGACCTTTTCGAGGCGAAAAAGGTCAAGTGGCTAACGGGCCTTTCAACAGTCTACAATGAACGATCGTACCTGGTGGAATGCTATCTGCCGTTCAAATACAGGACGCGGTTTTTTGCGAACGGTTATTACGGCACCCTGCTGCCCCACGTCCAGCAGGAATCGACCTTCTGGGACTTCGAGTTGAACGGCTCTATTAACTTCGATCGCCTCGCCATGCTGAGGTACGCGGGAGACTGTTACCTGTGGCATCAATTCTCGCAGAAGGCGGACCTGAAAATCGTCGCAGCGTATATCGGCGGCTTCAGACGGCACCAGGGGCAGCTCTCCGAAAACACCGGGGCGTACCGCCGGGAGATGGACGAAATCATTGGCTACGCGAAACCTGGAATAACAGACAGGATACTGGCCACCTGCGATAGCGTCATGTGGAAGATGCCTCCCGTCGTAAAAAAACATTTCAACCCGAATGGTCTCTACTGCTTTGACCATGAACGTCAGGAGTGGGCGTAGTGGTCTTCGATAAAGACGGAGCAAATATCGAAGGCGGGCCTACGGGATCACGCCGGGTAACAGCAGCGCCTTCTGGCGGGAAATTGATTTCCGTTATCATCGTCGTGTTCAACGGGGAACGGCAATTGGAGCGGGCCATCGCAAGCGTCGTGAAACAGGACTATGAACACAGAGAACTCATCATCATCGACGGAGGCTCAACCGATGGAACACTCGGCATCATCAAAAAATATCATGACGCCATAGCGTATTGGGTAAGCGAACCGGACAACGGTATCTATGACGCCATGAACAAGGGGTTGGAAGCCGCGACGGGTGATTGGATCTATTTTCTCGGGAGTGACGATGTGCTGTATGACACCGGCACCCTCAGTACCGCAGCCTCATTTCTCGACAAAGATCTGAGCCTTGTTTTCGGCAACATCATGTATCAAGACCGGCGCGTGGTGAAGTCTCGTTTCAACCTGTTTACCCTGCTCCATAATACGGTCCACCATCAGGGTGCTTTCTACAATGCAGACCTGTTCAGGAACTGGAGGTATGACTCCGGGCTCCAGCTGATCGCCGATTATGAGCTGAACCTGAGGATTTACCTTGAAAGAATGAAAAAACGGCATATTGATAGCGTTATTTCCCTCTGCAATGAAAGCGGGCAAAGCCGGGCTAATCTGGAGCTGGCCTTTACCGAGACCAATAGCGTTAGAAATAAATTCGTTCGCGGCGCTTTCGGGCAGCTCTTGTCGGTACTGTACTTTATAAAATTCAGGATCAGTCGTGGCTGACCAAGAAGGTCCTTCAGAGAATCGTATGAGCACGATATCCGTCTGCATGGCGACTCATAACGGAGAGAAGTACATCAAGAGACAACTGGAGTCGATCCTGGCGCAACTGTCCCAGGAGGATGAGATCGTTATATCCGACGACTCTTCCTCTGATAAGACCGTTGCTCTCATCAAGGGTTTTTCAGATCGTCGGATACGACTATATGAAAACAACACGTTTTTCAGCCCGGTCTTTAACAGTGAAAACGCACTCGCAAAAGCCTCGGGCGAAATCATTGTATTATCCGATCAGGATGACGTCTGGCTGGACAACAAAATCGCAGTGATCAGGCAAGAACTCGCAGGCGTGCACGGAGGGATAAAGCTCATTGTTCTCGATGGCCAGATCGTTGATGAAAACGAAACCATCCTGCATGACTCCATCTTCGCGCACATCAACTCGGGGAAGGGGCTGTTCAAGAATATTTACGACAACTCCTACATGGGCTGCTGCATGGCTTTTTCCAGGGAGCTTCTGACGATCGCCCTCCCCTTTCCCGGGACCATTCCCATGCACGACATGTGGCTTGGCCTTATCGCAGAGCTTTTCGGGACGGTTGAGTTCGTGAGCGAAAAAACGATCAAGTATCGGAGACATGGAGGAACCGCAACAGACCTGCGCCGGAGGCTGGATGTAACGAGGCAGATCAGCCGTCGATATCATCTCGTCACGTCACTTGTGGTAAGATTCATTCAAATGAAATACAGTAGAAAAACGGCTGATTAAAGGAAGTACTTACCGAGCTTGGCAACAATCTCTGCGCATTCTATTCTGTTACAGGCATACCCCGCAATTTCGTTACTATAATTCCAACGTATCCAGCTCAGGACGCTTTTCCCTGCTTTGCAGCAGCGTTCCGGTTCAGCAAATCAAATATCCCCTCATAGGCTGTTACAAATACGATAATAAAGCCGATCGACGGCATGTACATGCGGTGTTCAAAGATAACGTCGATGATCGGCACAAAACTCTGAACCGGCGAAAGACCGATATAGAACCAGGCCACCCCAAAGGGGATCAAGAGCCATCCCTTCTTCACATAAAGCCAGAATGCGGAACCCACTACTGCCAGATGACCGATCAAGGAAAGAAAGGTCGGAAATTCGAACAGTGTCTTTGCTATGGCGTAGTCGTAATCCAGGTTCTGGTTGATCGGCAGAAGCATCAATCTGACATAGGTCCAGATGACGTTCAACGACGTCAGAATATAGGTCGTAGCGTTTATGCCGCTTGTGGTCTGGACATTGAACCCAATGCTTGTGGCTGTTGCGCTTTCGGCTGCGGTTATGTTCAAGGTATTGTAGATCTGGAACCAGGTGAGCATTATCAGGACATAGGCCATCCAGCGGGACCCGAGGGACCTGATTTTTCCTTCTGCGAGAAAGAAAAAATCATACAGCATAAGGACTGCGGGCAGCGTCACTGCCCACTCTTTGGACCCCATGGCGAAGAGTGCCGTGAAGGCCGCGCCGAGGTAATACAAAAATTTATTTTTTTCGGTTCCCTTAATGAATAATAAGAACGTGGCAAGATAAAAGAAGGTCGCCAGGAGTTCTGTGCGCGTGATAATGTAGGTGACCGACTCGGTCTGGATGGGATGCACGCCGAACAAAAGCGCAGCGAAGAGCGCCATACGCCGCGCCTTGTTCCCATAGGCGTTCACCAGCACCGCTCTGTTCAGCGTCCAGAGGACAAGGAGATACACAAAGAAGCTGTTGGCGATATGGACGGCAATATTGAAGATATGCCATCCGATGACGTTCAAACCGCTGAGCAGATAGTTGAACATGATCGAAAGATAGACAACAGGCCGGACGCCCTGCAGGATCTGCATGATATTGTCAACATTCACTTGCTTGATCGTCGTATTTTCCACGATCGACGGGTTGTCATCGAAATGAAATGTTGCCGTGAACGTATTCGAGTAGGCGATCAGGATCATGACGGCGATAAGGACGAAGGCCCACCTGCTGAAATGTGGCCTCTTGAAAAAACTGTCAAGCTTCGTACTGAGCACCTGTGACACCTTGGACTCCATGGATTATCTCCTCCTCACCTCTGAACGCCGGTAAATGTACCACGAGCTTTTTTGGTTGTAAAGCATATTTTCATGCCGGGTTCCCGGCTGCCCCCTTCGCCGTCTGCGAAGGACGCGATGCCTCGAACCGATCCTCCAGGTCTCGCCGCAGCAGAGCTATTTCCTGCGCCAGGCGTTTGTTCTGCTCGGACAATCCGGAAATAACCACGGAAAAGTGCAGGGTGATCAACAGGAGGAACAGAAAGGCGATCAGGAACAGGGCTGAGGGAGGGTAGTAGATACCGATAATTTGCGATACTTTTTCGATGATCTTCGTTGTCGAGAGAATAAGCAAGACGCAGCTCGCGAGCAGCCAGAGCAGCGCGTAACGCTCCTTTAACCGTCCGCGGCGGATCAGTTCAACGACCAGGATCAGGACGATGCCGCTCACGCCGGTGGCAAGCAGTTTCAACAGGACCATGGGATCACCTCACCTTTTTTATCAGGTCGACAAAGATAGCCAGAAGGACCTTGATCATGTAGTAAGCCGACCGCAGGGGCGTGATCGAAGAGCTGCCGCCGGTGCGCTCCCGCATGCTGACCGGCACTTCGACCATCCTCAACCGCTTCTTATGCAGAAGCACGAGCGCTTCCACTTCCGGATAATCTTCCGGGTAGGTTTCTGAAAAAAACTCAAGCACTCTTCGGTTCGCGGCGCGGAAACCTGAGGTGCTGTCCGACACCGTCATGCCGAGGATACGGGACAACACGGCCGAAAAGATCCAGATCCCCGCCCTCCTGAAAAACGGGGCCCGGTAACCGCCGGGATTCAGGAAACGGGACCCGATGACCAAGTCCGCTGTTCCGGACCGCAGCGGTTCGAGAATTTTCTCTATCTCTTCGGCACGATGCTGACCATCGCCGTCGAACTGAACAGCAACGTCATATCCCTGTTCCAGGGCATAGCGGAAACCCGTCTGCATGGCCCCGCCGATACCGAGGTTAAACGACAGATCGACCACCTTGACGCCGTGCTCGGCCGCGGTACGGGACGTTGCATCACGGGAGCCGTCGTTCACTACCAGGATATCGGCGACCGGGATGGTGTCCCGGAGGTCCCGGATGACGCCCGGCAGGCTCGCCTGTTCATTATATGCGGGGACGATCACGAGCAATTTCATGGTCATTCCTTCAAAGCGATCTCAACGGCCGGCATCCCGAATTCTCGGAACAGCCGGTAAAGCTCGAAGCGGCGGATCCGCTGCATGCGCTTTACCGTGCGACGCTCGCCCGCTATCCTCGGAAGCGCTGCCAGCGCAGCAACCCAGGCACGGGCCAGGACCATCAAGGCGAAAAAAAATGAATGTTCGGCAGTGAACTTGCCGCTGGCGCCCCGCCCGGTCATGCCGCCATACGCCTGGAGCAGAAGCCGCTTGAACGTATAATACGGGCTTACCAGGATGAGTTCAGCAGGATAATATTTCAGCAGGACCCAGATGCGGTTCCGCTCCACCAGAAAGGCCTTCATCGGCGAATAGGCCGACGATGACGCCGAATACCTGTGATACACAATGGCGGTCGGCACATAGCGGCACCCCCACCCGGCAAGCCTGATGCGCAAACCCAGATCAACGTCGTCGGCATAGGAGAAAAAAGCCTCGTCGAACAGTCCCACCTCATCGAGTACGGCCTTACGATAGAGAGCGGCACATCCGCTTGGGAACAGGGCCTCGGCCTCCTGGTCGAACTGCCCGCTATCCCGCTCGAGCCGCCCCCTTCCCCGCGCCAGACCATCCCGATAGATCAGAAGGCCCACATTATCGATAACCCCGGGGTCGTCGTAAGACAGGATCTTGGATGCCCACATGCCTTCTGCGGGGTTCACCTCCGCCGCCTGCACAAGCTGCTCAAGCCATCCCGGATCGGTTCTGGTATCGTTGTTCAGCAAGGCCACATAGGTACCCGTGGCAAGCCGAAACCCGGCATTGTTCCCTCCGGCAAATCCACGGTTTTCCGAAAGCTGCACCAGCCTGACCTGAGGATAGCGCTCACGGACAAACTCAGCCGAGCTGTCCTGCGAACCGTTGTCGACGAAGATTATTTCGAAATCCAGGAAGCGCTGCGCACGGAGAGAACCCAGGCATTCATCCAGGAGATGACGGCCGTTCCAGTTAACGATGATGACCGAAACGATCGGTTTTCTTGATGCACCGTTTCCCATCAGCACCCCTGACTAAGCACAAACTGCAAACCAAAAATGACTTTGATATCATATGCTATCACTCTAAAACAGTCAATCACTATCATGGTAAGGGCACCTGTACCCGGGAGGTGTCGGAGATACTGGCATATTCGGGCTGCAGTTACTCATGGGGAACGATCGTCTCCTCTTCTTTTTTTTCCCCCGCTCGATAGCGAACAACGAGCCAGTATATCAAACCATACGAGATGACCGCGGCAATGCTTCCCGCCACCAGCGTTCCCGTAACAAAGGGCCAGAAATACGGTTGTATGACCACATACGTACCGGACAGCGTAAGCTCATTCCACGCGATCTGCGGCATGGCGATCTCGCGGCCCATGAGCTTGCTGCCGAACCAGATGCAAAACCCGTACAGGGGCACGATGGTCCAGGGGTTATTGATAAAGGTGGCGGTGATCAGAACCAGTTTGTTCAGCCGGAAGGCCCACGCAACAAGAAGGCAGGTGATCAGGTGCAGGCCGAAGGTAGGAGAAAATGCGATAAAAACGCCGATTGCGAATGCCAGTGCTAAACGATGCGGCGTATCATGCAACTGAAAGATCGAACGAATGCGGTCCCTGAAATTAAATTCCAATGATATCCTCTTAGCATTCCCGCGCCGGGCAGCACCGACCGGGCCTGCGGACGATCAACCCTACGCGACACATCGGTTATTATAACCATTTTGCGTTAATTATCAAAGGACTTTTAACTGAACGCCGGCACGCTCCTGTAGGGGCGGGTTTCAAACCCGCCCTGCCTATGTTCAAGAATGCTCATGATTCTGCGTTTGCCCAGACCTCTCCGCAACACAATAACCGCTTCCCTTAGCGCCACCAAAACGTGTATAATGTGCCGGCCTCAAAGATGCGATGAGCATAGGGCACCGGCCAACGAACCTCGGTGAACAGGTATGTTTTCCTCAACAATCGGATACAATCAGGGGATTTTGTGAAGCTTTCGAAAAAACAGATTGCGTTTCTTTTACTAAAGATCTCTGTCAGCGTCATTCTCCTCGCCGTTATCTTCAAAAAAACCGGGCTTGAGCAGGTCCTCACCCATTTTCAGTCAATGAACCTCTGGCTGTTCGGCCTTTCCTCCCTGCTCTACGTCCTCCTCGTGTTCGTCTCGGCTCACCGGTGGGCGCTTTTGCTGGATGAACCCTATCCCATCAAAAAGATATTCTCTCTCTATATGATAGGCAGTTTTTTCAATAACCTGCTGCCGGGCGCCGTGGGCGGTGACGCAGTAAAGGCCTACTATCTGTACAAGGATTCCCGCAAGGGAGGAAGCAGCATTGGATCGGTGTTCCTGGACCGGTACATCGGCTTGTGCGCCCTGCTGACCCTGGGGCTCGTTTCAGGCATTGCCGCGTTCCCTGAACTGAAGACCATCGGGATGCACCTGGCCGTCCCCGCGCTTTTTTGCCTGTTCATCGCGGGAAGCCTGCTGTTCTTCCGGCTCAGGATCGGCCGTCGGTTCTCGGCGATCTCTGATTTCTACGATTATTTTCTTCGCTCGATCAGGAACAGGACCATGCTCATGAAGGCATTTGGCCTCTCCCTGATCGTGCAGACGCTCTCATTGCTCATGATCTATCTCATTGCCCGCGGGATCGACCAGAAGCTGACCTTTACCGCCTTGTTCGTGTTCGTCCCGATCATCAACGTCATCACCATGCTCCCCATCTCCATTTCCGGGCTCGGGGTCAGGGAAAGCGCCTTTGTGCTCCTGTTCGGCCTCACCGGCGTCCCGGCCGAGGCGAGCATGTCCATCTCGTTCCTCTGGTTTCTCTCTATCGTTACGGCATCGCTCATCGGGCTCGTGGAATATCTGCGGGTCCGGCGTCATTGACCTGCGGCATAGTTATCGCATCGGCTGCCCGCAGAGGCCGGGAAAAGTAACCCCGGAAAAAGAAGAGGGGTGGATCTGCCGCCGCAGAGCCACCCCTCTCATTACTTTCATGCAAAGCAAGAACCGCAATCGTGCGTTCCTGCCTCCAAACGAATAAAGACAAAGCACAGAAGTTACCTTCTTCTGGCACGCCCTGATCCCCACATCGTCACGGGAGCGGCATTTTGAAGATGTGCAAAACAGATTCCTGCCGGCTCTGCAATACTACCTGCAACAACGGAAAAAATCTTGACCTGACGATATTAAAAGGGGATGTCTATGGTTTCAAGCATCCGCTGGATATCCGCGGGCATGGTGCCCTTCATGGTCTTCGCAAGGTAGGAACTGGTGGCGATGATATGGATGACCTTGATCATGAACTCACGTTTCTTAGGTGTCATGGTGCCCAGCGTGTTCATCTTGTGGGTGTAGAATTCGCGCGAAGCCTTACCGAGCCAGTCCTGCACCTCTTGCAGGGTCATGGTCTTCGTCTTCATCACCGGCTCCACCAGGTTGTAGCGGCTGTAGTCGAATACCTCAATTTGGTCCTTCAGTAACGGATATATCTCGGCATAGGGCCAGGGAGCGATCGCCAGGAAGAACGCCATATCCGGGTTGTAAAATTTCGCCAGTTCGAGCGTTCTTGCCATGCTCTCGGGCGTATCGTCGGGCATCCCCAGCACAAAAGAGGTTTCGGACACAATGTCCTGCGCATTGATCAGATCCAGTGCGCGTTTCGAATCCTCTACCTTGATGTTCTTATTAAAAGAGTCCAGTGTCGCCTGGTTCGTCGCCTCGACGCCCACGTAGATGTGGTCGATAAGGGCTGCTTTATACTTGGCCATGATGTGCTCGTCCCGGATAATATCATCAACACGGGTCTCCATCAGGATCTTGGTGCCCACCTTGCGCTCGATAAGGAGATCCAGTATCCGCTCCCACCGTTTCCCGTCCAAGGTCGGCGTCTCGTCGGCGAACATGACCACGTTCACGCCGTATGCGTCCCGCAGGTGTTCGAGCTCCGCAACGACGTGCTCGGCGCTTCTGCCCCGCCATTTGCGCTTCCAGAAGAGCTGCTGCGAGCAGAAGCTGCATTTCTGGCTGCAACCCCGCGAGCTGCTGACAATGGCCAGCACGGAGTCTTTCATAGGTTTGTAGGTGTATATGGGCCAGTCCACAAGGTCCCATGCCGTAGGCAGGCTGTCGAGGTCTTCGATGAACGGCCGGGGCGGTGTGACCATGACCTTATTGTCACGAACGAAGGCAATGGACCGGACCTTGACCGGATCGCCGCCTTGTGAAAGACAGTTCATGAGATCGACGACCGTCTCCTCGCCTTCACCCATGACGATATAATCAACAGGATTGTCCTTCGCGGTGAGGATCTCGTCATAACAATACGTGGGATGCACATTCCCTATGATGGTCGTGATCCGGGGGTCGACATCCTTGGCCAGTTGCAATACCTTGAGCGCGTCCACGATCTCCGCGGTGAACGCAGTGGTCCCGACAACGTCTGGCTTCTCTAACTCGATCCGTTTCCGGATGTCGTCATAGGTATGCCAGTGGCTCATGGCGTCGTAGATTATGGGCTCATGGCCGGCGGCCCGGAGACTGCCCGCGAGATAAACAAAGGCGACGTTCATCCATACGCCTGCAGACTCTACGACACCGGAATGGTAAGGGGGGGTGATAAGAAGTATCTTCTTCGGACTTTTCATAATTGGAGCATTTTACGCAATTTCACCTTCCAAGTCAACGGAAAGGTGAAAAAAAATCAGGCAGATGGGTGCGATATTATCGATCAAATACCATGGAATATTGCCAGTAAATGCCTATTCCAAAAATAAGCATCAGGACCACGTGTTTAACGATCAACATCTTTCTTCGCAATTTCTCAGCATCCTCGCCATAGACGTTGCCGATGTAGGCATAGGTGAACGTCCTGCCCATGCCCGCCAGCAGCACCACAGCGACACATGCTATCCCTGCCCAGAAAAACTGCCGTTCCAGGCCGTCCAAAGAAGGTTTCAGCTCCGGTCGCTGAGATGCAACGTGGTCCAGCCAGTAGACAGCCGGAACCGATGCTGCCCAGCAGCCGGCTGCGAAGTCATGCAGAAATCCGATGAATATCGTGAAGGCCTTTTTCATGTGTTGCCGTCTTTAATCGTTATTTTGTCCATCTGCCTACACAGCATTTCTTTGTGCCTTCGTGGCTCAGTGTGAGACAGACTTGGGTTAGTTGCGATTCGGCCTCATTTTTTCTTCTTCGCCTTCTTCGGCTGCTTTTCCGACTTGAGCCCGGCCGGATGGTCCGCCAGCACCTGTTTATCCGCCTCGCTCTTGTACCAATCCATCGGCCGGTCGGTCTGGTCCCTGAACGCGTTCAGGGCGTCGTCCCGCAGTTCTGCGGCTTCTGCATCGGCCTGGGCAACGAGGATCTCGTCCACTACCTGCGGGCAGGAGGCGACCGAACCGGGTCGGGCCTCGATCTCCTCGCGTACGCTCGGCTCGACCTTCAGGTCCTTTGCGGTCATCATCTTCAGTTCGATGGAAAAGTTCACATAGCGTTCCAGCATACGGAAGATCGCTGTGTCGCCCATTGCGCCTGCGGTACGCTCCTCGTCAGGCAGGGGCGAGACCTTGCCGTTCTCGATCTTGGCGCGGCCCACCATCTCGCAGGCCGTCCCCCCATCGGTCGTGTAGCCCAGGTTGTCCGTAATGACCGCGAGAACCGTCGGCACGTTCGCCAGGTCCCAGTGCGCAAGAAGGCCCACCTCTCCGTCAGGCAGCGGTTTCAGGTCGTCGATGCTCATGGCCAGGACGCGCGACCACGGGGGGACCGGCCGCGTGCGCTTCTTCGGCAACAGGCCTTTTACGCAGCGGCGCAGGGAATCGTCGAACAGGTTGGTCGCGGTCTCGGCCTCGCCCAGGACATTGACGCAATGCGAATTGGGAATGCCTATAATCTCCTGCACCATGGCATAATAGTCTTCCCGGGTAACGACCCCGAACCGGCCGCGGTAGCCGCCTCCGTCGCATATACGGCTGCCCGGAGGCAGGCGGAATGACATCTTCTTGCGGCGGCAGGCCTGGAAGAAATAGACATATGCCGACGTCGCGCCGATGAGCGCCACCGGCACGCCGCTCGCCTCGGATTCGCGCAGGGCCTTGATCAGGGCGTTTACATCAACCCCAGACTTGCTGAGCAGGAACATGCTGTCCGGCGTGCCAAAGGCCAGGCGCGTCTGGTCCATCCCGATAGCCATGCCCATGGAAGGCGCCAGTTCCGGGCTCGGGGCGAGGATCAGGATGCGACAACGCTTGCCGCCCACGAAATCCGGGAAGAGGTATGATTCGGTCATCTGCCGGTTTGCAGAGAACACAAGCCGCTTGCCGTCCTCGTCGCGGAAGATGCGGCCCCGTTGGGTCAGGCTGGTGGTCCCTCCCGTGAGACAGGCCATCACCGACTTCTCGAGCGGAAAGGAGGCCACGAGATGCGTCTTGAAAACGTCGTTGTACACCATGGGGATATCCTGCCACCGGGAAATATCGCCGGGTTTTACCTTCTTGGCTTCGCAGAACTCGCGGAAGATGGCGTTTACCTCGTAGTGCAGGGCGAACATCCTGAGGCAGTAGTCGTTGAAATTGGGGACGTCGGAGTCAACGCCTGCAGCGATGAACTTAAGGACGTCCTCGGTCAGGCGATGGCGCTCGGCTTCAGCTTCAGCCGCACTTAATGGAGTGGCGGGCAATTGGGACATTGGGATGACCTCCCCGGTAGTTGTGACTTGGTACATTCTTCGCAAATAAAATGCAAAAAACGCACCTATATTCCATAACCTAAACCAACATAAAAAATCTATTAATACAGCATGTTGCTATTACGGAATTAAGTGTTTGGATAAATACCTGCAGTTGTTATGCATAATAAATAGGCATCTGGCTAATATTAGGGCAGTATCTCTTTTCTCCAATGAAGCAGTCTTCGCCTATCCAGCGTGAAGGACCTGCTCGTACTACTATGTCCGGTGCCTTTTTTCACCAACTGACTTTCTTTCAATTTTCCATTTTTCATACGCGATCTTATAGCCATGCCGGACCGGGATCTGGGACATGAGCGAAAGGATGTGGGCGTGAGGGAACCCTTGCTTGGGGATCTTGAACATATGGCGCAAGACCCTGCCCAGGCGGAGCACTTCAAGCGATGTTTCGTAGAACTGTTCTTCCCGTACCTCAGGCGTCATGGTCGGATCGGGATGGTCGAACAACGCATATGCGCCGTTGTAGTACTCCCAACCGAGCTCCTTATAGAGATGGGGTTCATATTCTTGCCGAAGCTTGGTCCCCGGATAAGGAACGACCAGGGATGGGTGCATGCTGACCCCCAGTCGGTCCGCAACCTCCACGGAACGTTTAAAATCATCAAGAGAATCCTCGCGACTCCCGAGCATATAGAACAGTGAAACGTCTATGCCATGGTCCTTGATCGTTTGTACGGCCCGCTCGCGGTCGATGCCGATCTTGCCATCAGCATGATAGGCCTTCAGGCCTTCATCAGTCATTGCATCCCACCCGACCCACGCGGTCAGCATGCCGCTCTCACGGGCAGCGTTCAGCATACGCTTCCCTGCCGGGGATAATACCGGGCGAAGGCTGCCGAACCCCATCCACCGCTTGCCGCATCCCTTGAGCGCCGTGAACAAATCTATGGCGCGCTGCTCCTTGCCGGTCCACCAGATGTTCTCATCGCCGTTGATGTACATCTTTTCCGGGATGGCTGACACATCGCGAACCACATGGTCAATGGGGCGGAACCGGATCTTGTCGCCCCAGAAAGGCTTGACCGAGCAGAACGTACAATTATAGGGACAGCCGCGCGAGGTATTGACGATCCGGAATTGATGCCTGCGCTTGCCCTGCAGAAGCCCGTAGAGCGGCGTGGGCAGATCATCCAGCTCGATCTGCTCACCCTTGTAGAACGGCTTTAGTTGTCCGGTCCGAAAGTCCTTCAGCACCTGGGGCCAGACCGACTCTGCCTCGCCGATCACCACGGCATCGCCGTGAGACTTGGCCTCCTCGGGCATGGCTGACGCATGCATATTACCGAACACGACCTTGATTCCCCGGGCACGCAGTTTGGCGGCTATCCGGTACCCTGGCACCGCTGTAGGGGTCAGGATGCTGATAGCAGCCAGATCGCACTCCAGCTTTTCGAAAGCATTCGGATCGGCGCTGGCACTGATCAACTCGATCTCAATGCTCGGGTCCGCCCTGCGGGTAAGCGCAGCCAGATACTCCAGGATCGGAGGCGCCACGGGGGTCCAGCCAAAGGGCAAGGGGGGGAAGATGATGCAGAGTTTCATGGGGAGTCCTTCGTAGCTATCAGTATTCAGTAGTCAGTAAACAATACTCATACGGCAACATATTCAGCAAAAGAGTGCGATTCAGGAATGGGCAATCTATCCTCTATCATGCCCTTTACATGCATTTCAAGTGCCTCGTGCATTCTAAGCTCGGTTTCCTCGCGATCAGCACCGGTTGCCACACAGCCCGGCAAGTCCGGTGAATATGCTGAATAGTTGTTATCCGTCTTTTCAATAACGATAAGGAAACGATGCATATTATTTTACCTCCTTCAATTTTGCCTGTTTGTAAATACTGTTAAGTGTCCCGGGCGCTAAATCATCACCGGGATGGCCTGCAATAGTTACCCGCCCCGGTTTTTCAGGATGCCTGTATTGTCGATGGCTGCCTCTGGTAGCAACAATATACCATCCATCTGATTCTATGCGCTTAATAATCTCACGTATTTTCATTACTCACGCCGCATTTTATCTCAAACCTTTTCACAAGACAATGCAACCGCACAGCTACATTCGTATCTATCGAGACCATGTCGCCGCCTGCTTACGAGCTTCTTCAAGGATACCCGCATCCATTTCCAACAAACTCTTTTTAGGCCCACGGTAACCGGCACAGCCAATGACATCTTCAAGCACTGTAGTTTTCCTATTTACAGAAGGCCTCAAAACTATAGTATCGCCTTCGACAATAATACTGAAACATACCCCCGGCTTCCAACCGTGACGCTGCCTGATCTTAAGGGGAATGACGATCTGACCTTTACTTGATAGCGTAGTTTCCATAGTAAGTATATGCGACTACTGTAAGATTTAAGATTGAGTAAGTCTATAATAACCCGAAGGTATCATGTTTGCAAATAACTTATTGGGGTCATGCTTGAATTTCAGCTGACTGATGACCAGGAGTTAATGTGACTTCCAACCGTGACGCTGCCTTCCATTGCATATACTCCCGGCCGGCGACGTCAAAACTGTTTCAAAAAGTCAACAAGTGGCACTGCCTTCACATCAGCCGTAAGCTGAATGGATTTTTCCGACAGCGATACCAGAAAACCGTCTCGCATCGGCAATTTGTCGAAGGTTTTTTTATGCGCGTCACAGGCCCAGCCATGGCAGGCGAAGGTGTTTTGCTTAGTTTAATTTCAACAAGAATGAGCTCTTGATAAGATTAATGCAATTTTACAGTGCAACTACAAATTTGCATTTACTCTTATTGGTTCACTGATTACCGTCCGCTGACTGCTACTTGCTGTTTGCAGTTCGTTTATTGCTGATGACTGATAGCAGACCGCTATACTGTCTGCTGTCTGCTGAATGCAGATCGCTGTCTCTTAGTGCTCTATCCTGAACCCACTATGGAACGTTTCCATGGTGAACGGGATGCCCCAATAGCTGACGATCATCGCGACCAGCGCGATCAGCGTGTACCATGCAAGCCTTTTGCCGCGCCACCCAAAGGTAACCCTCAGATGCAAATAGATACCGTACGTGAGCCATGAGATGAGCGACCAGACCTCAACGGGATCCCAGGCCCAGTAATTACCTTTCACCTGGTTAGACCAGAAGGCGCCGGATACGATCATAAGGCCATACATGATAAAACCGCCGGCAACGAACCGATAGGCAAGGTTATCGAGCGTTTGGGTGTCCGGCAGCTTCTCGTAAATGCCGCCAGAATTCTTTTCTTTGAGCAGGTACATCAATCCCATGCCCGCCGCGGTCAGGACTGCGCCGAACCCCGTTGCAGCCCCGATGATATGAACCCATATCCAGGCGCTTTGCAGCGCAGGCGCGAGCTGGGTCGCCGCGTCCTTCATAAGCGTTCCCGCCCATCCCATGAGGACAAAAGCCACGGGCAAAACCAGCACACCCAGAGGCCGAACCTTTTTATTGGTGAATTCAAAGATCAGGAAGATCAGGATCGCGCAAAAAATACCGAACGTGATCGACTCCGAGATGGTGATGAACGGGCTGATCCCGGTTGCCATCCAGCGGAGGGCGATAACAAGAGTATGGGGAATAAAACCGGCGAGGGTGCTGTAAAGACCGAAAAGGAAAAACTTCTCATTTTTTGCCATAAGACCGAAGATATAACTGAATGCGCTTACACCATACAATGCCACCGCAATCCAAAAGAATAAGTGTTCGGTTTTCATTAGGCCTCCTCGTGACGTTAGTTTATAGTTTTCAGTCATCAGTGATCAGTTTTAAACTGAAAACTGACTGGTGAATTTGATAGTATCACAGCATGCCTTTTGCTGCAAACATAAAAAATCATGATTCACTCGTCGTAAAGTTGGAAAGACAGCCATCAACGATCTGCGAAATCCGCGCAAAAGTATTTTTCCGACATCTTTCTCATTGACAGTAGTATCACAATATGATACTTATTACCTATGGCCACAAAGCAGCAAAAAATACTGGCACTGATATTTGAGAACCCGATCAGGTCGGATGTCAAGTGGGCGGATATTATTGCATTGCTGCAGCACCTAGGCGCCGAGATAAGTGAGGGGAAGGGATCGAGGGTCCGGATTGCCCTCAACGGCATCAGAGCTGTTTTTCACCGTCCACACCCGGGAAAGGAAACCGACAAAGGAGCGCTCAAGTCAATGCGCCGTTTTCTGGTCGAAACAGGAGTGAAACCATGATGGAATATAAAGGTTATACAGCAAGGGTAGAGTTTGACGATGAGGCAGAACTATTTCATGGCGAAGTGATCGGCATAAAAGATGTGGTCACCTTCCAAGGGAAGACTGCCAGGGAGCTTAAGAAGCTCTTCAAGGAATCTGTAGATGATTATCTGGTATTCTGTAAAGAACGCGGCGAGGACCCCGACAAGCCCTTTACGGGTAAATTTCTTATCCGCATTTCTCCTGAATTGCACAGAAAGATTTATCTGTCCGCCAAACTTTCTAATGAGAGCATTAACGCATGGATGAATGAGAAGCTGGACCACGTGGTTAATGAAGACCTGAAAGAGTGCGGGGTTTAAAAGCAATTTTGACGGAATGAATGGCAGCTCATTTGTCGATTGGTGCAGTGCGCCGGTTACATCAAAGCGGGCATGGTGATGAGGAAATAGTAAGAATTTTCGATAGCAATGTTCTGCCAAGAGTTATGCAACCCCAAGTATGTCCCGGATTTGTTCCTTGACAGGAGGAGTACAGGATGTCCCCAAGTGTTCCATATTATCGTGGTGAATCTTTGTTCGAGAAAGAGCTAAATCCGGCCTGATCAAAATGCTTGTCAAAAGCCAGATACTGGGTGAGTTTCATTTCTTTCATGAGGATAAAACTGGTGCAGTCAGTAAAAGAATATCCTTTATCCGCATGTGCGATAAAATACTCCCAAGCCTTGAGTTTCACCTCCTGATCGAGCCAGATCAATTCTATAACATTGCTGCTCAGGATAAATTCACCGGCCTTCACCGCGGTGTCATGGTCGGAACGGGAATTCACCGTTGTAATACACTCATCAAAAATATAATCGCTTATTACCACGCGGAGTCTCTGCGCCATGGCCTTCTCAAAAAGCCGAATCGCCTCTTCATGCCTGCCGTCATCTTCCTCAAAAATGGAGACAAGCACACTCGTATCAATAAAGACTTTTTTCATTTCGACGCGACGTCGGTCCGTTTCTTAATGCCATAAATATAGTGATCGTGGTTTTCCGACAAATCCGTTGTGCCGGTTTTCATAATCCCCACAAGTTTAAAGATTGGATCATTCTCCCAGTCAACTTCCTTTTCCGCCAGATACTTCCTGACTGCTTCCCGGACAACAGCGGCAACGGACTTTGTCTCGGCCTTCGCCCTTTTTTGCACATCGCGATACAGTTTTTCAGGAAAATAGACCTGTGTTCTTTTCTCGGCAACAGAATTTTTCATATGATTACCCCCGTCAATACTGCTGTATACAATATACAGCACACAGAGAGCAATGTCAATAACTCGACAAAGGCAACTTAGACGAACTTAACGTTGGCTCACAGGACGCTTTCATGTTTTATCGACGATCTCGTCTTCCCCTGCCAGCGCCTGGTTGAGGCTTGACACCCGGTTGAGGCTTGACAAAAGCCGGCGCGGTTCTTGACGAACTCCCCTGCTTCTGATAGCATGCGGCAACGAGAACTAAGTTCAAATGCAATTACAGGAGAAACTATCATGTCTCAGTTGTTATTGATAATAGTACTGAGTTTGAGTTGTGTCACCCCATGCTTCGCCCAGACCGAACCGCTGTCCGGTAAGCCTGTGGCAGAGAAACAACCTGCTCCGGCTGCAACCTCCCATGGCTTCACGGACCCGACCGCTGGTGTGGAGTTCGTCCCGGTGCCAGGGGGCTGTTTCCAGATGGGTGCCACCTTTGGCGATATCTCCGACCGTGATAAATCCCCGGTGCACGAGGCCTGCGTCAGTGATTTCAGCATCGGCAAGTACGAGGTCACTCAAGGCCAGTGGCGGCGGATCATGGGGAGCAACCCATCCCACTTCAGCAGCTGCGGTGACGACTGCCCGGTAGAGAAGGTCAGTTGGAACGACGTTCGGGAGTTCATCGGCAAATTAAACCGTCAAAGCGCCAAGAACTACCGCCTGCCGACGGAGGCCGAATGGGAGTACGCCTGCCGGAGTGGCGGGAAGAAAGAGAAGTACTGCGGTGGCGACAACGCTGACCCTGTGGCATGGTACGAGGGAAACAGCGGCAGCAAAACGCACCGGGTAGGTACCAGGCAGCCCAATGGTCTTGGCATATATGACATGACCGGCAACGTCTGGGAGTGGGTGCAGGATTGGTACAAACGGTATGAAAGTGGCAGGCAGGAAAACCCCGCCGGCCCATCGTCGGGCGACAACCGCGTGCTTCGCGGCGGCAGCTGGGACAACAGCGCCTGGATCGTCCGGGCGGCGCTCCGCTTCAACTACAAACCCGACCGTCGCTACAACAACCATGGCTTCCGCCTCGCCTCCCCTGCAGTTCAGTAGGTGAGCCGAGCCACTTTGAGCACAATTTGAAACGCGGGAAGTCAGGTGCCAAAAGGAAACCTGAATTAAATCTGGCGTCCCAGGAATTCGGCAGGAATTCTAAAAACTTAAAAAAAGCCCCGTCTATAAGACGGGGCTTTTTGTCCTCTGCAAGTCAGTCGTTTTTTTTGGCCTGGTTTGGCGATTATCAACTATTTGATCTTTTCAAATTAATTAGCAAACGGCGTCTATCAACTTATTGATCTTTTCATATGTATCAACAGGGACAATCTTTTTGGTATTCAACTCGTCTTTCTTATAATACGGGCGATTGGCGATTATATTCTTGGCGTATTCGTCCCCTACGCCCGGTATTGCTTTCAGTTGGGCTTCTGTTGCAGTATTTATGTCGATAAGCCTAACTTTGGCTGCTGGCTCTGCTGCAAAGACAATTGCACCAAAGGTTAATGCAAAGATAAGGGCAAGGGCTGTTGTTATGAATTTTTTCACCTGTTTCCTCCTAGAATTTTTTTGAGTACATTTGACCAATCAGAACAGCTATCTTGATCAAATGCAATACACATGCCACATAATCAACTAATTGATATTAATTTGTTTTATTGTAATTATAAGCAAAAAAATTCACAAAATATGAGCGATTTTGCTCATTTTATTGATGGTATTTGCACAAGAACAACTAATTGAGTTCAGCGGTCAAGCGGAAAAATATGGCGCATCGATCCCGACCACATACTTCTCGGGTCCCGCCTCGATCCACACAAGCCTATGTCAGCACATGTACAATTTATGCAGGTAAACGGTGTTGATGGTAAAAATGGCCAAATTGAGACAAGCGCAGGTCAAAAACTTATCCGCAGTGTTCCTGATTCACTCCCAAATTTCCGTAATAATTATTGACGGCTGATCATATTGGGTGGTATAGTCTTTTCCTGAAAAAGCAAACCCTTATCCTTGTTACTACTTCGCATTATGGCATCGCACTGGTTAGCCTGTCCTGCAGGGGTTCCGCCTGAAGAAGCCGGCTTGATACCGCGTAGGTTGAGGATCTCGATGAGGACATGGTGCGACATGGGGACAATTGCCCTGCTGGTCATATCCAATATTTGCCGGCTGTTGTCTTGGCGGAACGGTTTCTTTATTTTCAGATGACGATAAAGTGATGGGGATAATATGAGCGATTCATCCATTGGTCTTCCAATAGCGATTACTCTGGAAATTCAGCTAACGATTGAAGAATCTTATCAGGAACAGGAATCCTATCAGGAGGAAGTTGTTGTTAAAGAGGCCGGATGGTTCAATAAGGCGGTCACTGAAACGCAGACAAAGACGCGGACAGTGACAAAAAAACGGAACGTAACAAAAACGACATCATCGTGCTTCGATTTCTGTGCCATTCAGGTTGGGACCTTTCTGATGGGTAGTGAAAATGACGGGCCGGTTCATCCGGTCACCATCAGCCGTGATTTCTATATGGGAAAATATCCGGTTACTCAGGCGCAATGGGAAGCGGTGATGGGAAGCAATCCAAGCAAATTCAAGGGAGCTGATCTCCCTGTGGAACAGGTTTCGTGGGATGATTGTCAGGAGTTTATCAAGCGTCTCAATGCCACAGGAAAGGGAATATTTCGCCTGCCGACTGAAGCGGAATGGGAATATACCTGTCGTGCCGGTTCTTCCGGCATATTCTGCTTTGGCGATGATGAAAGCCAGATGGGCGACTATGCTTGGTACAGCGCCAACTCCGGTGGCCAGACCCAGCCGGTCGGCAAGAAGAAACCCAATGCATGGGGGTTGCACGACATGCACGGCAATGTCTGGGAGTGGTGTCAGGACTGGTATGACGATTACAGCGCGGACCCGGTAACCGATCCGCAAGGGGCGGTATTGGGCCCCTACCCCGTCCGCGTCTTCCGTGGCGGTTGCTGGCGCGGCGTCGCCGGTTTCGCTGCCTCGGCCCACCGCGGCGGGCGCGGACCCAGCTTCCGGGACGGCATCCTTGGCTTCCGCCTTGTCTGCCTTTCAGTTGTTCAGTGAGAGAAGCGGTTCGATGGTTGAGAATGGATACAGGATTAGATTACGGCTCGCAGAGCCCCTTTGCCTCGTTCCAGCAGGTCTTCAGGAGACGAAAGCCAATAGAGTCTTTACGGTCGACACCATACACGCTGATGGATTTGCGACGGGCCGTCCGCTGGTTATCAGCATCACCGCCCGTACAGCCGCCCCGTAACACACGGTCGGGGCCGGAACTTGGGCCTGCAGGATTTTTACGTGGACTGCTTGAATAGTATTCGCTTCCATACCAGTCGTTTGTCATTTCCCATACGTTGCCGCTCATATCATATATGCCAAGCCCATTCGGAGCTCTGGTGCCGACAGGATAAATTCTATATCCTGAGCCTTCTTTATATTCTGAGTTGTTGTTGTACCTTGATACACTGCCTACATCTTTTCCACCTGAATGTTTTTCTCTCTTGCCCCCGCTTCTGGCGGCATATTCCCATTCGGCTTCGGTCGGAAGTCTATATTTACTTCCACCACTCTTGCTGTTCAATCTGCTTAAAAAATCCTGCACATTGCTCCAGCTTACATTATTTATAGGGCAGTTGTCTTCTTTACAGGTACTTAAAGTTGCCGTGTTGCTTCCCATGATTTCTTTCCATTGCCTTTGTGTTACCTCATCTTTACCGAGGTAAAAATCATCCACGCAGACTTCATGCACCGGCAATTCTTCTGGTCTGTCAAATCCTGCTTCAGCGTTTCTTTCTTCATAAAAGATGTCGCCCATCTGATAACATCCGCCTTTGACGTATACTATTTCTATGCCGGCGGTTGGGTCTTTGAAAAGCTCAAGTGGAGCAGGAGGAACACTCACCGTGGTGTTGCCCTCGGCTGCATATACAAGGTTTACTGATAAAACGATGACTGCACATAAATCCCAAAACTTATAGCCATGAATACTTTCCCCATAGCCGGATTGCTGTTTTCTTAACTTCAGCATTCATCAAACCCGTATTGCGGCGGATCACAATAGGCCGACCCGATTAAGCAACAAACCAGGATAAACCACCCCAGGAGAAGCGGCAAAAGTAAATACGTTAAAAAAAACAGTCCGCTAGACTACGGCTCACAACTCCCCTTCGCCTCGTTCCAGCAGGTCCTCAGGAGGCGAATGCCTATTGAGCGGAAACTGTAATCAGGCGCGTAGCTGTCGCGGCGGGACACCCGCATGTTTGCGACCGTGCCGCTCGCACAGCCGCCCCGTACCACTCGGGCATCGCCAGAACCTGGGCCTGCAGGATTGTTGCGGGGACTGTTTGAATAGTATTCGCTTCCGTACCAGTCGTTTGTCCATTCCCATACGTTGCCGCTCATGTCATATATGCCAAGCCCATTCGAAGCTTTGGTGCCCACAGGATGAGTTTTATGAAACAACTCAGTTTTTGAGGTATCCACTGAGTTTTTATCGTACCACGCGACACGGTCTACATTATTTCCGCCCGAATATCTTTCATTCCTGCCCCCGCTTCTCTGAGCGTATTCAAATTCAGCTTCGGTCGGAAGTCTATATTTGCTTCCACCGTTCCCGGTGTTCAATCTGCTTATAAAATTCTGTGCATCGTGCCAACTTATATTAGCTACAGGGCAGTTGTCCCCACAGCTACTTTCTTCTGATGGGTTGCTTCCCATGATTTTTTTCCATTGCCCTTGTGTTACCTCATATTTACCCAGGTAAAAATCATTCACGCAGACTTCATGCACAGGCAACTCATCTGTTGGATAGTCTTCTATATTCTCTGGAAAGGTGTTGCCCATCTGATAACACCCGCCTTTGACATATACCATTTCTATTTCTAGACCAGTGGTGGGGTCTTTGAAAACCTTGCCGGCACATCCAAAATTTACTGACAAGATCATGACCGCAAATACAACCCATAAATTTTTAGCCATAAATACCTCCCCCATAGCCGGATTGGTGTTAAAATACCCATCTAAAAATTGCAGCAAAGATGACACCGGATTTTAATCATCATAGACACTAATGTCAAGCCATTTCAGGAATGGCCTATTCTTACCTTCTCACCGAGTAACGATACCTCCCGAAATGAGAGTTCATCGCGGCAAAATGATAAAAGGTTAAAAAACAGAAGGTTAGGCTATGGGGTCCTCAGAAGGCGAAAGCCTACATTGCCGCCACGGTCGCTACCCGTCCGATCGTAGACGTAGATGCGACGGGACGTCCGCTGGTTTAAGGACCCGCCTGTCCGGCAGCCGCCGCGTATCACACGGTCAATGCCGGAAGTTGGGCCAGTAGGATTATTGCGGGGACTGCTTGAATAGTAATTGCTTCCGAACCAGTCGTTTGTCATTTCCCACACGTTGCCGCTCATGTCATATACGCCAAGCCCATTCGGTGCTTTGGTGCCGACAGGATGGTTTATTTTTCCTGAGTTTTCAGCGTTCCAGGAGACGCTGTCTACGTCTTTCCCCCCTGAAAATTTTTCACTCTTGCCCCCGCTTCTGGCAGCATATTCCCATTCGGCTTCGGCCGGAAGTCTGTACTGGCTTCCACCGTTTCTACTGTTCAATCTGCTTATAAAACCCTGTACATCGCTCCAGCTTACATTATCTACAGGGCAGTTGTCTTCACCGCAGGTACTTATCGTTGACGTGTTGCTTCCCATGATCGATTTCCATTGACCTTGTGTTACCTCATATTTACCCAAGTAAAAATCCTCAACGCAGACTTCATGCGCAGGCCTTTCTTCCGGGTTTGCATCACAATCATCACCGGTGGCTCCCATCTGGTAACACCCGCCTTTGACATATACCATTTCCATACCGGTGGCGGGGTCCTTGAAAAACGGAGCAGAAGAAACGCTCATCTTGCTGTTGCCCTCGACAGCATATGCAAGATTTACTGACAAGACAATGACCGCAAATAAAACCCAAAAAATTTTAGCCATAACTACTTCCCCCCTTAGCCGGATTGCTGTTCAAATATCCATGTAAAGATTATAACAAAAATGACATCGGCTTTTAATCATCGTACAAAATAAGGTGTCACTTTGAAAGTTCACGCACGCGTGCCTCAGCATAGGGACGCAATTCGGCGAGAGATCTGCCTGGAGCGGACAGAAAAAGCTCGTAATCTGATGCAGCCTCTATGTTCCTCCCGAATTTTTCCAAAACCATAGCTCTAAATAGTAATGATTCTTTGTCGTAAGGCTGATTTTTTAACGCTTCCGTATAGTGGTACAATGCTTCATCAAAGTCACCACGCGCGAATCTTATGGATCCCAGCGGCGCATGAACATTTTTTAAAGCTGGTTCCAAGGCCAGCGCTTTTTCAAATTCCTGCTCGGATAAGTAGACATATTTATCATTAAAGCTTTCTTTAGCGTAGGCATGAGAGTAGGCGTGGCCCAGTTGGGCATGTCCCGGGGCTTCATTCGGGTATTGCTTCACCACTTTCGTAAAGAGATCTATTTCGTTTTTCCAGTCAAAATTGCGATTGAAAGTCAATCCTGCTAAAAGCAGGAGGAGGAGCGTAACTGCAACTATATAGTACCTGCGCGTCGAATTTCCGACGGGCAGCAGTCGCACAGCTTGGTCGGATATAATCAGCCATACACCAATTGCCGGAACGTATAAATATCGGTCAGCCATTGGAGCACTTGGGAAATAGATGATCCCGCTTACTGGCAGCAAGAAGATAATGAGCCAAGCAGAACCGAATAAGGTAGCTGGTGTAAGCCCCTTGGTCAATAGCCATCCAAGAATTCCGAGAATACTAAGCCATCCAAGAAAAAGTGGTAGTGCAAGAACGTTGAGATCTTCAGGAATAGTATAGATCGGGCTGAGCGCAGTTGGACAGATCAATGTCAAAAGATAGTGTGGGATGATGTACAAATTCTCAGAAAGACGCGTCAAGAGACCAGGAAGAATTACCAACTTTGCTCCTGCGCTTGAGAGAGCGTTATTGCGCAACACAAGGTAGAGTGCAGTACAAACCACATAGGGAATAAGCCTGGCAAAAGATTTGCGTCTGCGTACGAGATCCAGACTACGAAGAGATGTTATTTCGAGAAAACAAAAAAACGGCAAAGCAGCCAAAGTCGTTTCCTTGGAAAAGAGCCCGGCCAGAAAAAGAATGGCAGCAGCAAATGCTCCAGCGGTTTTTTCATGTCTGACGCTGCGCTCATGGACGAGATAAGAAGTGAGAATGAAAAAACCAGAAAGAATATTATTGCGGGCAGAAATGAAATCAACACATTCCGTATTTATAGGGTGAACCGCAAAGAGGAGTCCTGCAAGAAGAGCTGAGTACCTATTGCTGATTAAGGTGCGGGCAAGGAGATAAACCAGAAATGCATTAGCTGCATGAAACAACACATTGAAAAGGTGCATCAGAAAAGCGGTATGAGCATGCAACCGCTTTTCAATCAGAAAGGTAATAAGAGTAAGTGGACGGTAGTAAGGGTTAATATCAGTATCGGTGGCGTCAATACCGCTAAAAAGGGCAAGAACATCACCGTTCAGAGCAGGATTTGATACAACTACAGGATCATCGTCGTAGACAAATCCGTTTCCAAGGGAGTTTGCGTAAACTATAAATGCAAGAAGTGCAATCAAAAGACCTAATAAAAGATCTTTTCTTTCTTCTTTGAATATGCGGACTACAAGTGACATAAATAAGCAATTTCCTCAGTGCTTTGAACCAAAACACGGATCGTCAGGCACCCGCGCAATAAATTCTACGGTTCCGCCAGCATGTAAAGATGCTTCAATCACGGCAAGAGTCACTGATAAGGGCAAAAGCAATGGCATTAGAATTATCGACAGTAAAAGTCCAACAACCTGGTTACGGCTGGCTTGTCCTTTCAAATTTTCATCACTTAAAAATGAATACAGCCGGTTATGGTGGATTCCCATCAGATTAAGCAATGACTGCATCCAGCCGAACGTATTATGGGCAAAATCCATTCGTCTGACCGCTACCTGCACAAAGCCAAGGTTATGCAATGTCTTTGAAAGCCACGTCTCGCTGAAATGCCAGAGATGCCGCGGGAGGTCGAGATGAAACCAGTTCTCCCTCGTTAGCCGGGCCTGCCAACTATTAAGATTAGGCACTGCTACCGTAATAATCCCGTGTGGCCGCAAAAGCCTGGCACAACGCGTCAGCATCTGCTGAGGATCTCTTACATGTTCAAGAACGTGGGTTATGGTTATAAGATCAAATGACCTGTCCGGAAAGGCATCCAGCGAAGTTTCTACAACCAGTCCATGAACCCTGCTGGCACTGGCGGCGGTTTCTTCGTTCAACTCCAGGCCGGCAACTTCCCAACCCGCGCTGCGCAAGCCGCGCAAAAAACGCCCACTACCGCAGCCAATGTCAAGTGCCCGACCGATTTTTGCATATTTCGAGAGCCGCTTGATTCTCAAACGCCGCATACCTTCAATCAGCCATTCCACAGGCCGGATAAAACGGATACCCTCTCCGTTACGGTAGTATTGAGTGGAATAGAGCTTATGCAGTAAAGCATCGTCCGGCTGCGGGTACGTATTGCCGAAGCCGCATTGCATACAGCTCCAAACACTGTAAGCTATCCCGGCAACCTCAAACGGTATTGCGAACTGAACTTCAGGGTTAGCGCAATAAGGACAGGTGTGGCAATTACTGATATTTTTTATACCAGTCATCGTTAGTAAGCCTTAATCATAACAAATTCAATAGGCTCAAAAAAAATATTCCAGAATAGACGGTCGTATCAAAACCGGGCAGCTATCTATCGTTCTGCTGGTGCTTATTAACGGGACGTAACTGAACCTTTACCCCGCACCATTCGGCCGGCAGTCGTAATGATCATCCCGCCCAGCCCCATCCAAAGGCTCATAAGCACGATTGGCTTACCTGGTTCGTAACGCACCGACATAGCGACCCAGTAACGCACCTCTTTAACAGTTAAAAGGTACTTTCCGGCAGTAAATGATTCTCCTATAGCTGCTTTACCTTCAGCGAGCGGTTTTTCACGATTAGGAAGACCGGTTTCGTCAAGCGGATACAGAAGCAACCTAACATCACCACGACGCTCTTCAAGCTTCGATGGTATATATTCAGTTTGCAGGGCAAAATAAGGATTTTCCGGAGGAGCGGGAAATGGGACAACATCCTTCTTGACCTCACCATTAACTTTGTAGCCGGTAGAATACTCAAAACTGTCTTTCCCCAGAATTATGCTCTGCAATGGAACATGCGCTCCATACAACTCTTGCCCCTTTTTGTCAGAGAGCATTACCAGCAGTGAATATCCTTCCTTATCGTTGAAATAATCGAAACCGCGATGGGTCAATTTATGCGTTACGTAAATGATTCCCTGCTCCCTGTTCTTTTCCCCTCCGACCGAGATTTCATAGGCAGCACGTTTATCATCTCCCGAAACTTTATAACCAGTATGCATTTTAATAAGAGCTGTTTCTCCTGCTAATCGCGAAACGTTGAAAAAAAGTCCTTTTTCGACAGTATCATAACTTTGCAAGTCACTACTGGGGAGGACCTCCCCTTCGGTCAGCCTGATATTCCCCCTGAAACAAAACAGGGTATTGTAGACAATAGCAAGGAACATAAAGACAAAGCTTAAGTGAAACAGGATCATCCCGAATGAAACAATCGTCACTCTCCGTCCCCAGATCCTGCCAAAAAAGCAACAGGCTATATTGATCACCAGCAGAACCAGAAGTCCGTTAAACCAGAGGGAATTAAATATCAGTCTCCACGCTTCGCTGCCGCGCCATATCGTAACCCCTGACAGGCAGCAGGCAAGAATAATAACCAGAAGCGCAATAGCCAACCTGGCTGATGCAAAGAAATCGTAGATTTTACGGGGAATTTTATGGATCGGGTGATACCGGGGTTCAACAGGAAAGGATTCTTTTTCGTCTTCCGGTTCAGGATGTGTATGCATATCGGTCATAAACTCACCACTTTCTGTTTTCTGTCTCCTGTCTTCTGACAACAGTTTCTACAACTTCTCTACTTTCCACCAAAATTCATTGCCATCAAGGACACCGTACGCTACAGATTTTCCATCAGCAATAAAAACCGGTTGAAAAACCATTTCGTATTCTCTGTGCCGGCTTACAATCTTTCCCTTCAAATCCAAAACAACAAGAAACCGCTTTCCTGACTGCCTTGCGCGATACACGAGCAGGTGCCCGTCAGGGCTGAATACCGGAGAAACGATTTTATCAAATTTTGGCCCTTCCTTACCATCAACAACAACCTGCATCTGAAACTCATTTAATTTTGTCGCAATATATGCATGATGCCTTCCATCCTTGCTCGAGACAAAATCCGATATGTAACCATACCCCTTTTCTTTTTTATTCTGCTGCTGAAATGCGCGGTAGAGGTAGGCGTTGGCAACTGTCCCGATTATCGCGCCGACCCCTTCAGGCTCTGACAGCACCAGAGGATCCGAAAAAAATTCATCACCAATCGCAATCTGTTCTTTCCGCCCTTTATAGACAATGTACCGTTTCCAGTCACTCGTAATAAAGGTATAGGCAAGCGAGGCGTTATCCGGAGTAATTCGCAAACGTTCTATTCTTCCATCTTGATGCTCCTGACCGGTTGAGACTACAGCACGCTTCAAAAAATCAATTACTTGGACGCTGCGCTTATTCCCGACCGAGCAGACAACCGCAAGCCGAGTGCCGTCGTCGCTTGCGACAAACGATTCACCACAGGAATCAAATGACTTGGTGTCCTGTAATGATAAATCGCTGATAATGAACCGCTTACCCTGTTCATCTGAGGACTTTGCTGCAAACGCAATGTATTGTGAATCAGGGCTGAATATTGGGTCTTGTTCGATCTTATACTCATAGCGAATCTTCCCGTCTAAAACGATATAGCTGCTGTCGTCCTGGGAGACGGTATAGATAACATGCTTCCCGTCTTGACTGAACACTGGCATTCCAACGTCTGAAAACAGCGATCCCTCCGAGCCATCAATAATTACTTTCTTCAAAATGTCATCTTGGTGGACAACGTAGGCAACCCTGCTTCCGTCACTACTGACAGCCATATGACCGATTAAATTATAGAGCTTGCCGGCATGCCCATTATGGACTACCCGGAATTTATCCTTTGAAGGCTCAATGTATGCAATTCCTGCCCCGGATTTTGCAAACTCGATCGTTATGCTGGATTGAGACAGGCTCATTTCCTTAATGGCTGAAAGGGATCCCGATGAAACAACCGACATCATTCTTGATACTGACGTATCTACTGGCTTGCGCAATTTTTCTGATGTTGGACCAGAATGGCAACCAGAAACCGGCAGAACCGTGATTGCAATAATGAATATTATCCTTGGAAAACACATAGCATTCTCTCTCGAAATAAAATCTATTGCAGGAAAGGCCACCAAGAAAACATCCTTGCTGCCCTTACTTTTTCCAAGTGAGGATTAATTGCCCCATTGAAAAAGAGGGAGAGAGGGTATTTTATGGCCATGGCTGCAATGATTAGGGGGCCAATTTCACTATTACCAGAAAAAAGCCCCACCGTAAAAACGGTGGGGCTTTTAAGGATAGTGTAAACTACAGTGGCTCGATCAGTACGAACCGCCGGGCGAATAGGCATTATGATTCTGACTGCTGCAACCAGTACCGAGAGAGGCAGAGCCACCACAGTTAGATGCACCTGCAGCCAGGTTAAACTGACCAGGGCCTGCAACGGTCGCCACATAAGGCCGTGGGGAAGTGGTTGTCCACCGACCGACATTCCTCATAAAGGCAATCGGTCTCATACCGTTGGCGTTTCCATATGTCCAGGCTCCACCGGTGGCGAGCAGACCATTAAACCCGTGTATGTCAGCCGCCGGAATCGGTCTCGCCGGAGCCGTGTTACTACTTTGATGGCAGTTGTGGCAGGTACGAGTATTAGTTCCGATATTGCTATTCCCTGTTGTCATCGCTGAACCGGCTCCGTGCTGAGAGCTTGTTAAGTAGCCGTTAGCTGTGGTTGGACCAGCAACCTGATGACAACCAGTGCACAATGTAGGTGAAGCGACATTAATGGTTCCACGGAGACCCACAGCATTACCGTGAGCCGTGATTGTCCGATCCACTAAAGTCGGCACCGCAGTCATCGCAGTAGTTACGGTATGACAATCATCGCAGACAAGAATAACGCTGTCTGCCTTGACACGCGGAGCAGCAGTATTGGCCGCAGCTGTATTTGCATTTCTGGCTGTACCAACACCATTATACGGTGCTTGAAGCCTTGTTGAAGCTGGATAAGCACGAGAGTTCGGAGCGCCGACAGGATGCCGCGAAGAGTTGGTAGAAAGGAACTGGGTAGCAACGTTGATCAGCCCTTGCGTTCCAATAGCACCGTTCGTCGCGGTATAGGTAGCACCCAGTGCTACGCCGCCGAAAGGCATGGCCGCAGTCGGGGTACCATACGTGGTACGCGCGGTGGTATTGGTAGCCCCATTAGCATCATGGCATTTCATGCAAAACTTCACCGTGATCACTTCGGGAATACCGTTTGACAAGATCGTCGTGCGGGCGCTTGCGGCATAGGATATCGCGTATTTCGTGAAGGTAAAGGCAGCGCCACTGTTATTCGTAATGGCTACTTCACCAACGCCATCCGGGTCGCGCAAGTCTATATAGCCATCCGCATGCTTGCTCGATGCCTGCTGTGTAGTGAAATTACCCTCAAGATGACAGACAATGCAGTCCGCATCAGTTACTGCGCCTCGTCCTGTTTTTTTATGGCCCCACGCCAGACCGAATTCTGCCGTTACAGAAGCGCGTGAAGTAACCGCTGCATTAAGTGCCCGTGTGTGTGCGGATGTAGTGACAGCTTGAGCATGACAGCCAACGCATGTCAGTTGGGCTCCCCATGTGGCCGCAATATGACAGGCTAAGGTACAGGTGTTTGCTGCCTGCGCATAGGTGGGTGTAGCCAGCAAGCCGTTAAAAGCAACGGTTGCCTCTGTTTTTGCAACACGATTGCTGTTACCATGCGCAGCAGTGCCGGCGCCTAAACCGTTGTGACAGTTGCTGCAGGCCAAGGCAATTTTGGCTGCATCGGTATGACCTGCATGGCTGCCCGCGGTGTTCGGGAAAGCAGCGCCGTTTGGCTGTGCATTGGTAGCGCTTGCGCCGTGGCAATCCCAGCAAGAAGATGTGCCGGACGGGGCCAGAAGTCCATTAACATGGCAGGCCTCACAATTAGGTGCCGTACCGACCGCTACCGGGTAGGTTCCAGCCGCGGTTGTATTGTGGCAGCTAGAACACGAAGACCACGGAGTTGTACCGGCGTCGGCCAGGTGCAACGAACCTGAATACGGGAAATTATGGCCATTTGCGTCAACAATTCCGTCTATGTGCTGTGCCCTATTAAAGAACAGCGCGCCTACCGTTGTAGTGCTTCCCGAGTTGATATTCGGGTGACAGCCGGTGCCGCCATTGGTGCTGCAAGTTTGAAGAACTGTAGCCGTCAGGGTGCCGCCGACAGTGGCAAGACCCGCATGCGTATCACCAGAAACGCCTGCTCCGGGAGGCATGGCATGACATTTATTGGTGCACGTATCGGTAATGTTTGTGCCGCCAAGAAGCGCCGGATTGGTCCATGATGTGGCCGTAGTTAAACCGCCCTGTCCTGCACCCGCACCAGTGGGCCTATTGACTCTGTGGCAATATACATTGGAACAGTTGGGGGCGGAATAGGAAGGGGTATACCCGATACTAGTTGTTGCAAGCGTGCCCCAAGCGATAGTGCCCGCTCCATCCATATGACCCGTGAAGTTAGTGTCCGTCGTAATCACATTGGCATGGCACTCTGTGCAGGCGATAGTGTTCGAAATACCGGAAGTCCCTCGCAGGTGCGTGTCATGAGCGCCGACCTCAGCATCGGTATTCACGGATGAATTGCCCGTGTCAACACCGGGACCGACAGGAGCAGATGCTGCCGTATAGCCCGGCGCTGCTCTTTTCGTGTCTGCATTATAATCTGCAATCAATGATGTCTTGACACCGTGGCATTTCACGCAGGTTGCGTATGTTGGGTTGTTGACGCCCCAGGTCGGCGATGCTGCGCCGTGGCAATTGGTATTCTCGCAGGTGGTTTTTGGGGAGCCGTAGGCTTTGTTGGGTGTATAACTGCCGATCGCCACGTCCACGGTGTTATCGATATGCGCCGCGTCGTTATAGCTCGTATCCTTGATGGCTGCTGCGCCGTGGCAGGTTGAGCAGTTGTTCGTTGCTGCGATATGTCCGGCATGGCTGCCGGTTGTTGGAGACGCTGCATGGCAGGTCGTACAGTTTGCGACGACATTCACTCCCCAATTCGAACTGGTAACATATGACGTGATCGCCGTTCCGTCCTGGTGGCAGCTTGCCGTGGTGCAGGCTCCGAAGTTGGAATTGCCCGGTGTGGTGTCTCCGTTGTAACCCACAGTGACCAGATTGATCTGGCCGTTTACGTGCGTTGCGGTTGCCGGATCGGCATGGCAGGTGGTGCAGACGGCCGCAGAATGCTGTGTGACCGCATGAGAACCTGATGCCGGTGCATTCCCGTGGCAGCCGGTGCAGCCGAGAGCAGTACCGCCCCACATGGGTGTTTTATAATCGCCCGCAACCATCGCGCCGCCCGTGCTGCTCTGAACATTGCTGTGGCAGTAGACAGTGCCGCAGGTGCCCATTGAGGGGTTAGGCACGTTCGACTGGGCAAAGCTGTAGGTTGCGCCAGACTTTGTATAAGAACCAGTTCCGCTGTAGATCGGATTAACCATGTTGATAAGGCCGTTCCGGTGGTTGTTCGCAGCAGGGTTTACGTGGCAATTGTTGCAGGTCAGGCTAAGCGGAGATCCGCCGGCATGGGTATTGTGAGAGCCGGGGAACGTGCCTGCAGGATTATTGCGGCTCGTACCGTCCGTAAATGCCGCATTATCGCCATGGCACCCAATGCAGAGGTTGAGCGTTCCGCCGGCGCCGAGCGCCGTGAGACTGACAGCAGGGGTCGTTGCGATAGCTGTGAAGGCATTAACCGTATCCGGTGCGGCAGCGGTCAGCGCTGAGACCCGCGATATCGCCGTTCTACCCGACTGACCCGAAGCCATGTCATAAACAATATAGATATACTTCGGTGCAGTGCTCGTTACGGTCCTGTCCGCAGTCGAGCCAAGGTTCAGCGGAATGGCCTGCGATGCGCCGGTATAGGTCGTGCTCTTGCCGATCTGGGCCGCACCAGCGGGAAGCGTCGAAGTCGCTACGCTGGACAATGAAATATAAACCCTCGCTGCGCTGTAGGCTGTTGCTGAGGCGCCATTGTCATCAAGGGTCAGCGAGCTCAGTTCCACGCCGTTTCCCAGGGCGCTGCTGCTCACCTGAAAACGCTGCATGATCACATAGGTTGCAGTGTCATTCCTCGATCCCGATGCGATCGTTGTGTTTCCTGTTACAGTCAGGGAGTCGGCGGCAGCAACAGTCCAGGACACCGTATTGTCCGTGCTGGTGGACACTGTATTCCCGTTGCCCGCAGCATCGGTCGCAGCGCCTGCCGCGATATTTGCTATCACGGTACCGGCGGTCGTCATGCCGGTTACCGCTACGTTATAGGTCGTGCCGCTTCCCGTAACCGTTGCCGTCTTCGTGCCGCCTGCCGTACCCGTGATGGTCACATCGCCGGTGGCGAAGTTTACCGTAGACTCGCTGAATACGACCGCAAAGTTGATGGGTGCCGTTGAGGTAGGATCTGCCTGGCCGCCTGCCTGGTTGATCGTTACTGTAGGGGGGGTGGTATCAACAGACCAGGTAACCGTATTGTCCGAGCTCGTAGATACCGTGTTCCCGTTGCCAGCTGCGTCCGTCGCAGCGCCTGCTGCGATATTTGCTATCACTGTACCTGCAGTGGTCATGCCGGTTACTGCAACGTTATAGGTCGTGCCGCTTCCGGTCACCGTCGCCGTCTTGGTGCCGCCTGCCGTACCCGTGATGGTCACATCGCCGGTGGCAAAGTTTACCGTAGACTCACTGAACACGACCGTGAAGTTGATGGGTGATGTTCCTGTCGGATCAGCCTGAGCGCCTTCCTGGTTGATCGTCACCGTTGGGGCTACGCCAATGCCGCCGCCCGTGTGTGTGCCGCTTGTGGGCGCGCCTATAGTATTTCCTGCAACGTCCTGGGCGTTAGCAACAGTAACGGTGACATTCCCGCCGTTCAGCATCTCTCCGGCGCTCCACGTCAGCCTATAGGTGTTGCCCGAGACCAACGCGACGCTGTTGGGGTTGTTCGCCAGGGAACCTTTGCCGGTTCCGGATACGGTGTAGTTCGCTGCCGTCGTTACCCCGGCGCCCATTGCTTCGCTGAATGTCACATCCACGGTCAAGCCGGTCTGTACCGCTACCGTTGATACCGTCGGGGGGGTGGTGTCGCCAGCAGCAGCCGAATTGATCATGATCGATGCCGTGCTATTTCGGCTAGCTGCTGACCAGGTAACTGTGGGATTAGATGCACTGCTGGCTGGAATCGCTTTTGAAGCCATGCCTAAGTTCAAAATTGTGCCCTGGGTTTGTAAATCGCTATGCTCAGTGAATGTCTCTGTGTCACCGGTACGCGTTACCGCTACGCTACCTGCCCAGACATAAGCCCGGTACCCCGCGCCATTCGCTCCAGCGGTTAGAGAACCTAGCGCACCGGTCGCCAAGTTATTAACATAAAAACTTGTACCCGTAGCTGGCGTTGTCTGGTCAACTCCGGTATAACTTGCGATAAAGGCGCGAGCGCCTGTATGGGCTCCGGTAATCGTTACCGTTAGAGTATCGCCGACTCGTGCCGCAATATCAGCCTCCGTCAGGTATCCGATCCATGTTGATCTAAAATTCGTATTTTGCAGCGCAACCAGAGTCAAAGGCCTGCCGCCGTAAGTCGCCGCATACGTGTGCCCCGTTGCAGCCGTGTCGACAAGTAAAGCCGTGACAACCAAGAGCCGATTTGTCCCGGCGGAAATCGTAAATGTACCTGAGAGATTTCCCGTGGTTGCCGTGAGCTGAGGAGTCGCAGGCCATGCATCCAAAGGAGCAACAGCCGCATCTGCCTTCTGAGTGGATAGTGATAGAATACACAACATGGTGAAGATCAGTGCCCGACTGACCCGCGCCAGCCATCCTGAGGATTTTGGAGTTTTATCCGTTTTCATTCTCATACTGACCTCACCATTAGAATTTTCGTTCTTTTTCATCATGTCATTGTTCCTCATCACGGCCCCCCTTAATATCCCTGCCATACAGGGGTCGTCTGGAAGTGACAGCTTACGTTCGAGCAGGTCTTCGCAGCAAGCGACGACGATGAGCCCGACGTTCCACTATACACCGCTGATACGGTATTGTTCAACCGGTAAGTCACGGCATTGTCGCCGAAGTTGATCATACGGCCGCTGCTGTTGTTCATCGTATGATTGGACTGCGTTGTCGTATGGCAAGTGCCGCAGACCGCGATAAAGTTCGCCGAGGTATAATTATCCGCGACCGGATCAAGTGTTGCGATGCCGTTAAGCGACTTCAGGTGGTCGATATGCTGCGCATGGGCGCCCCAGCCTTCGACTGCCTTCGCGCTCTTGCCCCAGTCGCCGTTGACCGTATCGTAGTCATGGCAGGAGTTGCAGGTACCGCCGGTCGCTTCGAGGGTGCCGTTGATGTGGGTAGCGCCGCTTCCGTCATGGCCGTGGCAGGCATTGCAGGCGCCCGCGCCGAACACCACCGAACCGTGAGCATCCTTCAACGATGCCGTGGGCGGAGAATAATGGCACTTGTCGCAATCGCTCTGAATCATGGACGCGGCCGGATTGGCCAGATAGGTCCCGTCGATCCAGCTCGGGTTGAGGCCGGTGCCCTGGACCCCGGCCGAGAAACCGCCGCCGTGGCAGTAGTTGGTGGTGCAGTTCGGCGTCGTATAGCCAGGGGTGATTGCACCGTTGTCTCCGTTGTACGGAATGGTGCCGACGTTCCTGGCAAGGTCGCTCCAGTTCATGGTCGTAGCGCCGTTCATGTGGCCGGGATCGCCCAGCGCCGTGACCGCGTGACAATCGGAGCAGGCGATTCCGCCGGTCTTGTAGTCGCCGTTTCCGCGGAGGTGCGTATCATGCGCGCCGACCTGCTGGTCGCCCGATACGCCGCCGCTGAGCGGGGCCCCGTTGTTATTTGCGGTATCCACACCGGTCCCGTTGTACCCGGGCGCCGCCGTTTTGTTGTTTGCCGAGTAACCGGCGTCGTTCGTTCCCGGTGCGCCGTGGCAGGTCACGCAGAGGGTGTCGGGATTCGGGGTGCCCCACGTTCCGGAACTGGAGCCGTGACACTGGCTGGTTGAACAGGTAACATATGGACTGCCCTTCGCCTTTTCGTCCGTATAGCCTACCCCTGCTGTATCTACTAACGTATCGGCATGCTCTGTTGCCGGTGCCGTTGTTGACGATGTCCCTGCATTATGGCACTGGGTACATGCTGCTCCGGAAAGTCCCATATGCGTTGTATGGCTGCCCGTTGCCGGGCCGTTTGCGGTGATCACGTTTGCGCCGGTATGACACGCTGCGCAGCCGCTGCCCGTCGAACCCCAGGCTGGCGTTGTGATACTCCCTGCTGCGTAGGGGTTGCCGTGACAGCTTGCCGTCGAACAGGTTGCATATGCACTGCCCTTCGCCTTTTCGTCCGTATAGCCTACAGCTGCCACCGTGTCTATTAAGGTATCGGCATGCTCTAAGGTCGGCGCCGTTGTTGACGATGTCCCTGCATTATGGCACAGGGTACATGCTACGGCGTGGCTTGGCGTATTCGTATGGCTGCCCGTTGCCGGGCCGTTTGCGGTGATCACGTTTGCGCCGGTATGACACGCTGCGCAGCCGCTGCCCGTCGAACCCCAGGCTGGCGTTGTGATACTCCCTGCTGCGTAGGGGTTGCCGTGACAGCTTGCCGCTGAACAGGCCCCGTATCCATTGCCGGCAGCGCCGCCCATGGTATAACTGTTCGCTACATCGATGGACTGGTTAACATGACTCGCGGAAACATATGCTAATGCGCTTGCGCCGTTATGGCAATTGCCGCAGTTCGTATCGGCCGCCAGGTGCATCGTATGACTGCCCGTGTCTATCAGGCCAAGCGTCGTGCCGGTAGTCGTTTTGTGGCAGGTGCCGCAGGCGCCGCTGGCCGGGAGTTCCCAGTTCGGCGTTGCATAGTCCGGAGTTGCCGATGCGCCGTCTGCGCTCTGGCCCGAGCTGTGGCAATATATGCTAGAGCAGGTCTCGGTTGCGCCGAACGTAACAGGCGGAGCATTGTACGAGTAGCCATTTAACAGATTATTTATGCCTTGATATAATCCGCCTGTAGCCTTGCCGCTAAAGGCAATCGTGAGCTTCTGATCTTCGGTTGGCATGCCGTTTCCAGCATGGCACGTTTCGCAACCGATGTTAAGCGTCTCAGCATGCTTCGGATGCGCGCCAAACGAGTGGCCTGTGGCGGGGGTGACAAGATCCGTGCCGATAAGCGGGGCGCCGGACGAGCCGCTCTGTCCGTGACAGCCGGTGCAGCCGCCCGCCTTGAATCCATATTTGTGCTGATGACAGGAAACGGTGCAATTCGCGTCATAGGACGCAGGATGCCCACCGGCGTCGAGCACGGCACCGCTGCCAAGGAAATACTTGGTCTTGGTATGGCAGACCTGACAAACACCTTTGACTGTGGCTGTTGTTGATGCAAAGGAATTAAGCGAGCCGGAATTGTTCAGGAACGTGACGGGCTTTGTGCCGCTCCTCGGCGTTACAACCAAGTTCTTGACCATTTTGCCGTATTTGATACGATAGGGTTTGCCTACGCCGGTATAGGGCGCCATTGTTTTCATCGCGCCTTCAATGGTCAGCGTATCTTTGCTATTCCCGGTTATCCGGTATGCATACGCGATGTAAGCCGTATTCGGTATCAACACGGCATCTTCAAATTGGCCAATATCCCAGCTCTTGGTGACGTCTGTCAGCAAGGTAGCAGTTACGCTGGTCGTCGTACCAAAATCCAGATTACCGTCCGCGGGAAGCGCCCTCATCTGATCCTGCAGATGCGGGTTATGGCAGGTGCGGCATTCAATGAGGTAAACGTCTGATCCCGATGCCGTAGGATTGGTCTCAAAACTAGAATGGGTTTTGACAAACGCAAATTTCTCACCCATGACCGCAAGGTTGGTATCGCGATGACAGGTAGCACAAAGCGCGTTCAGTGGAGTTGTTACGGTACTAGAAGGCACCGAGGTCCAGTCCGGCGTGGTACCCGCTGGGTAGTGGCAGAGGTCGCAGTCGACTCCGCCGACAGGATTATGCGGCGCATCGAGAGCATATGATACGCTTGCAGCACAATACATGCCTACCAGTAATAAGAGTGAAATCAGTGTGTAAGTCGATTTCTTCATAGTCCCCGCTCCTTCGTGCTTTATGAGCCTCATAATCCCATCTCTCCAACCGTGACGTTAACTCCGCTTTGCGAATTTGCGTAGGGCGTTGTTATGGTCTTCGAAAGCTTTCCTGATGCGCCGAATATCCTGACCTTTGGCGATTTGCTGCCTGCCGCCGTGCGATGCTCACCCCCGGAACCGACGATAACCTCGGCAATACCGTCACCCGTCAGATCGGCTGCTGCCACGCTCAGACCGGCGGAGAGGTTTGCAAAGGGAACAAAACCACCGGCCTGGGTACCATCGGCCTTGAAGATCATCACTCGTGATGCCGCAGCGGAAGATGCTTTTTTACTTACTCCTGCGCCTTCGCCGGCAATGATCTCGTCCATGCCGTCACCGTCAACATCTCCGGTCGCCAGTGAAACACCGTCTCTGCCGGAGAACGTAAAATCGCCGGCCGGCGAAGCAATCCAGTTCCCCTGGCCTGCTGAAGCGTTGATCGTCCAGATGCCCATAACCATTGCTGACGCAGTAACGAGTTTCGGAGCTGCATTGCCGGTGGTGTCCGCTACGGCAACCGCCACTGCCTGGCCGTATCCAAAGGCAGTCAGCTCGATCCCCGTTGACACCAGATCGTTTGTCTCCGCCCGGTAGGTATATACCTTGACCGGGGCGTTCATATTCTGAGCCGCAGGAGCGACTGCGATCTCCGCCTTGCCGTCGCCATTCAGATCACCTGCAGCCACATTGACCTTGCCGGGCATTGCAAAGGGCGCCAACTCAACCAGCGTTGTTCCGTCGGATCTAAGCACGCGCAGAACGGCTGGCTTGTTCGCAGCAACGATGCCTTCTGTGACAAGTTCTGCAACACCGTCTCCATCGATATCGGCTGACGCCAGCGCAGTTCCAAGTTTGGTTTTTCTATTAAATACCGCCTTGTCGGCAACCGGCGTACCGTCGTTCTTGTAGAACTTGATCCGGGATTGGTTGTTCTGATGCGTCTCACCAGCGGCAATTATATTCGTGCGACCCGCAATCTCAGCAAGGGAACGGTAGTTTCCTGACACAGACATCTCGGCATCGATCAGGCTTTTTGTCTGCGCAAGAGGCTTGCGATATCCGTTTACCGCATCAAAGGTAACGGTGTAGTCTCCCAGCGGAGCGCCCTCGACGCTCCAGGTCATGCCGGAACCCGTAGTACCCTGATAGGATGCGGCGCCGGCGATCGTAAATCCGGCCTCCGGAACGTTCGAGGTCACGCTGATCTTTGTGCCCTGCGTCACCGTGAGATTTACCGTCATCTTGCTGCCGTCTCCTATGGCGCCCGGCGCAGCAAGCGCGATCTGCCCGGTATATGTTCCAGGTGCCAAATTCGCCATGTCAATAGAAAGGGCTGATGCCGTTGTTGCCGTACCGCTGGCCGGGGAGATTCCAAGCCAGGAAGCCTCCGAGGTAGCGGACCAGGAGAGCGGTCCGGCATTCTGTACCGTGATCGTTATGGGCTGAGCAGCAGGCGCTTTACCTTTTTTGGCGGCAACCATAACCGTTCCATTGCTGAAACCGATCGTGGCTGCGGGAGTTACGGTAAGCGCTACGGGAATCCTGTCGATCTGGCCGAAATCGGAAGATACGGTTACCACACCCTGATACGTGCCGGCCGCAAGGTTCGCGTGATTCGTACCCACGGCAAGACTGCTCGAGCTGTTCGGACCTGCGGTACCGGTTGCGGCACCCAGGGTTATCCAGTTACTATCAGTTCCTGCGGTCCACCCTAAAGAACCACTTCCGGCGTTGGCAATGGTCACCGTTTGCGCTTGCGCGTTTGCGTTCAGCTGTTTGCCTTCGAAGTTCAGGGCTGCCGGAGCCGCATCCATGGTCGTGAATCCATCAAGACCGTAGATGTCTATGCTGCGGCTGTTATCCAGCGATACATACACAATCTTATTTTTCCCGATCGCTATGCCCAGGGGCATCGAGCTTACCGTTTTATAGAGAGCATTATTGTTGAACGTTCCCGCTGCCGCATCAAAAGAAAGGGCAGCGCCCTGGACGAGGTCGAGAATAAAAATATTGCCGGAGCCATCCAAAGCCATGCCTACTGGTTTGCCGATCTGTCCCGCCGCGGTGCCGTAATCACCAAAAGACCTCTTAAACGCGCCTGTTTTGTCAAAAACCTGTATTTTTGCACCATCAATGAGGGCGCCGCTGCTGACCAGCGTCTTCCGGAGATCGGCGACATAGATCTCGCCCGCAGCGTCACTTACGGCAAGAGCCGTTGGTTTGTTAAAAAGTCCATCCGTGCTGCCGCTGCCGCCGAAGGCGGACAGGAACTGAGCGGATGATGAGTCGTAAATTCGAATCATGCTCTTGCTGCCATCAAGGACATACACCTTGCCGGCGCCATCAACAGCAATGGAGACAGGCCGGTCGATTTCGCCCTTGCCCGCGCCAAGACTGCGTACATAAGAATAGTCAGGAGCATAAATATCTACTGCGCGCCTGCCCACGGACCCTACATATATATACCCGGAGGCATCCACGGCCACACCAAGCGGGCGCGGGATTGAGAGTTGTTTAAGCAGCTTGCCTTTTCGGTTGTACACCTTCAGCCTGTTGTTTGCTGTCTCAGATACATAGAGATTTCCCTGGCAGTCCATGGCTACGCAGGTAGGACGCTCCACGGTATCCGTAACAGCACCGATCAGCGCAGGAGCGGCATAGCCGGCACCCTGCACTACAAACAACAGCGTTGCCAGGATAACCGCGCCCATCAGGTATAATTTCCGATTCATACTCACCTCCGAGGTAGCTTTATAATCAAGATTGCCCAGTCTCATCGAACCCATTATTACTTTATATGGCATGTTGTACACATATCACTATTGACATTAGACATCCTTAAAAAAGGCTCGTGAGTATTATCATGCACGTCATGGCAGGTAGAACATTCCATTCTGTTGCTGAAAAGTTTGAGTGGCGCGGCGCCCCAGGCAGCGGGATCTTTAATTCCGGTAATACCGGGAACCCATTCAAACGATACCGGGTGGTCATCTGAAAGATTAGCTTCGGTGTCGCCCACAACCATGTTGCCGATATTTGCGCGCCATCCCGGTATCGGCAAAACGTTTCTATAAAGTTCACCGATCGCACTGTACGGACCGGTGAGAGTAACCTGCTGGCGATCCCCTTGCGAATACGGTGCATTGATAAGCGTTCCGACCGCTATAGAGGTTATACCGTCATGGCAGCTCATGCACATAAGCGTCAAGCCGGTAGGCGCCGCGCCCATATTTGTCCTGACCGCGTCGGTCAACGTAGAACTGGTGTACATCTTATAGGTAGCGGCAGAAGAGCCGGACCGATTCCAGAGAAGCCCCTGAACCCCGGTCGCTGCCGTCGGGGCAGCGCTATGCGGCGTGTGACAGAACACACATATTTCCTCAACGGGATAAGCATTCTCCAACTCGAGATTGGTTCCGCCAAAGTTAGTAGCGCCATTATTCAGCGAAAAATCATGCTTGGTGCCCTCAACTTTGGCGCCTGCCATCCCACAAACACTTATGATCAAACAGGCCACCAGCAGAACAACCCACGCTATTTTCCTTGACATTTTCATAGCTCCTCAATAAATTCAGTTGTTTAGCGTTATCCTTGTTGCCGTACAGCTACCTCTTTAATACTATTCGACACGTAATTATGCAATACACATACCACGAAATCAATGGCTTGTTATATCAATAAGTTATTTGTATGACGGTTAATTTGTAACGAAATATTTAAACGAAAAGTATCAATTTTTGAGCGGTTATGCGCAATAAGCTGTTGGTATTCTTCCTGCTGAGCATCTTATTATAGAATTGACCAGATATTTGTGGTTATCGTCATGCCGATCCTTTTTCCCAACCGTCAGGTCTGCGTTGGAACGAGCGCGCGGACCTCGGCATCCGCATTGTTTACTTGAGCACCAATTTAAAGAACCGGTTCATGATCACACCGGCCACAACGCCCAGAACCGCGCCGAAGGCGGCCAGGAACGACATGACGAACACCAGCACAAGCGATACTGCCCAATAGTTCTGCCCGCAGGATGTACCGAATATCTTGGTCACGTCCTTTGCCGCGGCTTCCCGCCAGGTACCCTGGAGCGAGTCCGCCAGGACATAATCCATGGCAAGCGCCGTGCCCAGGCTCACCATGGCGCCGAGCACCGCTCCGATGATGACCGCTTTTTTGAGACCTCTATCGCTCATTGATAACCTCGTTCTCGCTGATCAGGCTTATCATTCCGCAATCCGAAATCCGAAATTTATTTCAGTATCTCCCCAGTCTTTCGCGACCACAGGAGCAGGTCCAGGTGGTCCATGTCGATCCTGATCTCGCGCGAAAAGCGGGCCAGTTTTTTTTCTATGGCAAGATACCGGGCACGCGTAGCAGGCGGCCCCGTCCGCTTTCCGATGACACCCATCTCGCGCAGGCTGTTCAGTATATGCTTATCAAGGATCGCATAGCCGCTGAATCCGATGTTCCTGAGAAAATGGCTCGCTTCTTTATACCCCAGGCCCTTGATCCCCTTGTCCGATGCGAAAAAATCCCGCAAAGCCTCGGGGTTTTCGAAGGATTCAATAAAGGAACGCATGCTGAGGCCGCAGCGCTCCCGGAGACATTCCCGCGTCTGCACGATGTAGGACGGCCTGACGCGCCAGAACCGCGCACGGCTTGCCCGGGCACGCTGCTGCAGCTCTTTCAGCGACCCGTGCTGCAGAAGGTCGCGAAGCGCCTCGACCGTACGCATCCCCATCTTGGCGCTGCTCCCCGCGGTCAGGATACAGTAGCACAATTCCTCGAAGATAACGATGTCGCCCTTCCGGTACGCCTGCTTGAACTCGGCAAGCCGTCTCTCGATCTGCGGCCGTTTGGCGCGATAGTCGCGTCTCAGTTCGTCAATGAATTCTCTTCCAGGCACTATAGCCGCCCTTCAGGTTGTAGAGATGAGTGTAGCCCATGCCCATCAAACGCTTGATCGCCCAGATGCTCTGGTTGCCGCTCCGGCAGTACACGACGAGGTCCTTGTCCTTCTTCACTTTTTTGACCCGCGTGCCTACCTCCGAAAGCGGCACATGGATTGCGCCGGGGATGTGACCCTGGTTATACTCCCTGTCCGTGCGAACATCTATCAGCATGATGCCTTTTTTCTGATCAAGCTCCCGGGGGTTGATCTGTTTGATGCCCAGACGCCCCAGGTACCCGATGACCTTCACGAGCGCAATCACGACGATGATCCCGACCAGTATCGTTGATGCAGTATCCACTATGACCCCCTTAAATGACTTCGAAGCATGGAGTGTTGAAAATGCAAATTGCAAAGTGCAAATTTCAAAGTGCAATGTCGGCACAGCAAACGGCATTGGATTTTGCATCAATTTGCACTTTGCATTGTACACTTTGCATTTTGCATTGTTGCGGCCTTCAGGCCGCGTTATGAACTCTGAACTTCCCTGTTCCTCACCGCCGCCGCGAGTTCTATGATAAAGCGCGCACCGGTTGGCATGTTCTGCTCAAAACGGATCGAGCCGCCATGGTCGGCGATGATCTTGTGCACGATGGCCAACCCCAGGCCTCCGTTCGCCTTTTTCCGGGAAAAATCAGGCTCGAACACTCGCGGGACATCTTCGGGCGCGATCCCGGGACCGCTGTCCGCAACCTCCACCTGTGCCCTGCCCGCTGCGTTCATTGCCGTCGTGACCCAAATGGCGCCCTTGCCGCCCATGGCCTCAACGGCATTCTCGAACAGGTTGATGAACACCCGCTTGACCTGCTCCCGGTCCAGCAGCACGTCAGGCAGGTCGGCCTGGAAGCGGCGCACAAAGGAGATATCCTTATGGGCTCCGGCATAGAGCGCTATGACGCTCTCCAGTACCAGGTGAAGCGGCTGCGGTACGGGGTTCGAACTCGGCATACGGGCAAAATTCGCGAACTCATCGACGAGCTTTCGCAAACCGTCGGCTTCCTGCACGATCGTACGGCTGCATTCATCGAACACCGCATCGAAATCCGCAGCACCCTCGGCGTGTTTTTTCCTCAGCCGTTCGGCGGAGAGCTTGATGGGCGTAAGCGGATTTTTAAATTCGTGGGCGATCCTGCGGGCCACATCCTGCCAGGTCTCCGCCTTTTTCGCCCTGAGCAGCTCCGTCAAGTCGTCAAAGGTGATGACCGATCCGACCAGCGCGCCGCCGCTGTCCTGCAGCGTCGTGATCCTCATCCGGAGCGTCATGATCCTGCCGCGCACGGTCAGCGACAGCTCCTCCTCCGCCTGGCCCGGCCCTTCCTCAAGCCTGCGGAACAGCTTGCGCACCGGCCCCAGCTCGATAAAGGCGAAAGCCTCGTCATATCGCTTGAAGAGCACATCCTGATCCAGGACGCTCAGAATGTCCGAGGCCGCCCGATTGATGGTGGTGATCCTGCCGGCGCGGTCCATGGAAACAACACCGGTATCGATGTTCGAAAGGATCGTTTCCTTGTAAGCGACCTCCTGCACAAGGCGCTCCCGGGAATGCTTGAGGTCGCTCGTCATTTTGTTGAATGAAGCGATCAGCACCCCGATCTCGTCTCCCGCCGCTTCGTCGATGTGGTAATCGAACCGGCCTGCTGCCACGGCGGCCGTCCCTTCGGCAAGCTTCTGGATCGGCACGGTGATGCCGGCCGCCACGCGGAGCGCGACCCAGATGGCGGCGAGAAGCAGGGACAGTGTTACCGCGAGAAACCCGAGCCGATAGGCCAGCTTGATCGGTTCCTTTTCGATCCGCAACGCCCGGTATTGCGAATAGCCTATGCTGCTCTCGGCTGCTTTTGACGCCAGGTTCTCGGGGACATAGTAGCTGATGCTGATCAGCGCCGTCACCTGACGGTCCTCGGCAGAGGCATGGAGCGGGACCACGGTACGTACGATCTGTCCCCGCTTCCCCAGTTCGATGATGCCGGACGCGACCCCGCCGGATACTGCCTGCGCAGCCAGCTCGAAGGACGTGGCATTGAACGTTTTCGCCGGGAATTGCCCCGTAACAACCGTAACCATCCGTTCACGGGAGACAGTAATGAGCTCGATCCCGCCCAGGTCGTACTCGACCGCTTTTCGAGCCAGATACTCTTTGAGCACCGGCTGCTCAAATCGTTTCAGCAACTGTTCTTCCGTTATCTGACTGCTGATCTCCCTGCCGAAAACGAGCGCCTTTTTTTCGAGGAGATCGTAATAGGCCTGGGCCACGGAACGAGAGGCTTTGAGCGAGTTCTCGACCCTGAGATTAAAGAGCCGTTCGATGCTGCTGGTGAACATGCCGCTTCCGATGATGAACAGCAGTACCGGCGGGATGAACGACAGGCTGACGAATGCGGTGACCAGTTTGGTCCTGAACCGGGCCCCCAGTACCCGTTGCTTTCTCTCGATGGACAGTTTCCAGAGACTGCGGGCGATCATGACGATGACCGACGCCAGCAGAAGGAAATTGGCATTGATCAGGACGAGAATGAGGAGGTTGTCCGAGAGCGGCCCTTCAAAACCCCTGAACCTGAGTTGCAGCACGACGGCGACTGCGGTCAGGAGCATGAACGAAAGAAGGTAGAGCACTCCCTTGAACCCCGTCTGCTGCTCTTTATGTTGACTCATCATGGTAGCGCAGAATACCAAAAAGATACAGTAAAAGCAAGTTCCGGATATGATTAATTCTCTTGACAAACAAGAGGTTTCTCGGCTATCTTACACGCAAGCGGTCATTTGAGCTGCGTTAAATGACCGAAACAAAACCGCGTATCAGACGAGGTGACACGGACAGGGGGAATGCTGAGTTCATGAAAGAACACCCATGGTCTGCTCTACCGGGTAAGGCGCTTCTTACCTGCCTGTTCCTGGTTGCCTGCACACCAGCTCAGTTGCCGCAACCGGATCCGCTCAAGGACGAGGTCGTCATCCTGCAAAAACAGCTTCTCGAACTTCAGAAACTCCAGTTGCAAACCAAAACTAAACTAGCCGAGGCAACCACAACTATTGATGCGCTTTCGATTAAGGTGAAGGCACTGGAAGACCGGCAGAACAGGGCGGCAGCCCCGCTCAAACAGGATACACCCGCTGTAAAAAAGAAACCGGTGAACAAACCGGCCGGCAAAAAGAAAAAGAAGATCAGGAGGCAGGAATGACCAAAAGGTCGCATACCCTCGTTATCACCTTTGTGATCGCAACCGCCATCGTGCTGTTCCCTTCCACCGCCTGGCTCCAGGAAAAAACGGAGACTCCAGCATCAGCTCCAACAACCGAGACGGCAGCATCAGCTCCAACGGAGACTCCAGCATCAACACCAACGGAGATGGCTGCATCAGCTTCAACGGAAAACAACATCTATATCATCACCCAGGGCGACACGCTCTGGGACATTTCGAACAGCGCACTCAAGGACCCGTTCCTGTGGCCGCTCATCTGGAAGGAAAATCCTTCCATCACGAACCCCGATCTGATCTATCCCGGGGACAGGCTCACCATACCGAGCCTTGCCCCGATCGAGCGTGCCATGCAAGCACCGGCTGAGGCAGCGCCGGCACCTGAGGAGCGGGTAGAAAAGGCTGACGCAGCGGCAACACCTGAAGCGACCGCCCCGGCAGAAACCGCTATGAAACCTCCAACGACCGCTGCACCCGCGCAGGAAGAGACGCCCGCAAAACGCGAACTCATCCTGGAACAGGAGACCGTGCATCCGCTCATTGACAAGTACACCATGCTCAGCGCCGGCTATGTGAGTACTGACCAGTGGGAGGAATCCATTACCGGGACATTGGAACCGAAGGCCATGTTCGGGTTCGACGACATCGTGTTTATCAAGGTCAGCGCCCCGGAGAATGTGAAGATCGGGGACAAATACCTTGTCTTTGCTCCGGTGAAGAAAGTGAAGCACCCCCAGACCCGCAAAAAACTGGGCCGCCTCATCAAGATTCTCGGCATCCTGCAGGTGATTGAAAAGGCTCCTGGCGCCACCTACCTCACCGCACGGATATCCCTGTCCTTTGACAGCATGGCCAAAGGGAACCTGCTGGCGCCCTATCAGGAACCGATGCTCATCTACGCCGTCCCCAAGAACGACGGCCGGAACATCGACGGACGCATCATCGAAGTCATGGACAGCCGTTCGATGAATGGGAATTTTGATGTGCTCTATCTGGACAAAGGCAGTAGTGATGGTGTAAAACCGGGCGACCGCTTCACGGTCTTCCTTGATCCGCTCAAAAAAGGCTTCCCGAGAAAGATCATTGGTGAGGCAATGGTGGTCCTGGTCAAGGATACGACGGCTACCGCCATGGTGAAGAACAGCACGGACCCCATCGCCAAAGGCGACAAGGTCGAACTGGTAAAATAACAACACGCTTCCATATTCTCATGTGAAATCTGCTTCGTCCCCGGACGGAGCAGATTTTTTTTGCGCTCACTGCTCATCGAATACCTGCTCTTGGGCAACCTGTTTTACCGGGGAGGAAGCACGCGCATCGAAGGGCTGGTACGTGTTACTAGCAGGGTCCGTTATCTTGGGAGGTCTATTTCGGATATAACCACTATCACCGCAATTCCGCAAGTATCTCCCCTCTCGGAATGATCCCAAGCCTGATCCGGCTTTTCATGGCCGCCTCCAGGTACCGGCGCCCCTCCTGGTTGCCTTGCATAAGAAGCGCACGGCCGCTGACGACGTTAAATTCAAAGATCTCATCTTTCTGTTGGACCGTGATCAGTTTGAGCTCCGCAAGAGCTTTGTCCGGTTCACGATGTTCGAGTGCGAGAAGCGCGGTGTACACCACATAATCGATCGAATACTGGGGATCCAGCTGACGAGCTTCGCCAAACCGCTCGAATGCTTCGGGATACCGCCTGCTCGCGAAATGCTCGCGCCCCGCCAGCCATCGAAGACGCGGAGATTCAGGGTTTGTTTTGATCCCGGCTTCGTACAGCGTCAGGGCGTCTTTCCAGTCACCAGCGCGGTTTACAGAAACGGCCATGAAGGCCACAACGATCAGGACCAGGATGCTATAGGAGAATTTCCCTAGGATGCTGCCCGCGCCCCTCTGGACGATGACCGCCGCTGCCAGGCAAAAAGCCGCAGAGGGCAGGAACAGATACCGCTCGGCAATGACGGTCGCAATAGGAATCAAACCGATGACCGGCAGGAGCAGGACCAGGAACCACGATAGGGCGAACGAGAGCGCAGGGTCCGTTTTTCTCCATCGAAGCGCACTCACTATGATTATCCCGGTGCCGGCGATCGAAAGGAGCACGGGGAGTTCCAGCAGGCGCTGGGAGAACCGGAACGTATGGAGGATGGTGAGCGGAGAGGGAAACACCAGCAGCCGGAGATAATGCATGACCGCGCGGAACGACGAGAAGATCCGCTTCTCGTATCCATGCCCGAACCCTAAATAGTTCTGATTGATGACACCGCCCTGCTGCAGCAATGCCGACTGCGCTAGCGTTGCGGCTGCCGAGATCAAAAAAAAGGGAAGCGCGCGAAGAAATACCCGTTTCAAGGACGGCCTGGTCCGGGGATGAAGGTATTCGATCAGGACAATGACGAACGGCAAGACCAGGACGGTCCCTTTTGCAAGGAGGGCAAGAAAAAACAAAAAGAGCGAGAACGCGTACTGTCGCCTCGCACCGTGCTCCCGAAACCGGAGATACAGGAGCAGGGACCAGAAAAAAAGAAATCCGGACACGAGGTCCTTACGCTGAGCGATCCCGGCCATTGACTCCACATGCACGGGGTGGACCGTGAACAGCAGTGCGGCAATGAACGCGATCGATACGGATTGATCCGTCCAGGGCGCGAGAAGCCGCACGAGGAACAGGTAGAGGATGGCGCAGCAGGCACCATACCAGATAAGGTTCGACAGGTGGTAACCGAAGGTATTGAGGCCCCAAACCTGATGATCGAGCATGTACGTCAGATCCCTGACGGGAAGAAACTCGAGACCGTTCGGGACCGAAGAAAAAACAGCCTTTACGTTCTCCGGGCTGACCCCGTGCACAGCTTTGTTTTCAAGCAGCAGGGGCCCATCATCGATATTGAAGCCGTTGACCAGGGGCGCAGCGGACACGGCAGCAGCAACAAGAACGATCATGATAAGCGCCGCGTTTTTTCTCAAAAAAACGGGAATCTTCATGGGAGCGCGAAGCGCCTCCTGATCATAAGCCGCACGGTCTGGCCGATGGTCTTCATGACGTTCATTTTGCTGGCGCCCTCTTTTTTATCATACCGCAGGATGAGAGGGACCTCGCCGATAATGATCGGGAATTTTCTTAACTTCAAAAGGACGTCTACCATGCACGAAAAACCGGGCTCGTCGATAAAGGAATCGCCGTAGGAATCGAACATCTCCTTGATAACCTCCGCACGATACGCCCGGTATCCGCTGGTATAGTCCTTCACACCCGGGATCGGGAACAGGATGCGGAAGACGAAGCTCGCTCCGAAACTCAGAACACGCCTCGACCACGGCACGCCGATGACCCTGGCACCGTTTCGGTAGCGGGATGCGATCACGACATCGTGCCCCTCCCGGATCATCCGGACCATGCGCATGATCAGGCCGGGCGTGTGCGTGTTGTCGGAATCCATGGTGACGATTATGTCCCTGGCCGTTGCCTGCCGGACCGCTTCGAGGAGGCCGGTCTTAAGTGCCTCGGCAAGGCCCCGGTTGCGATCATGGTCCACCGGGATAAGCGGCAGTTTCCCGGACACGCTCCGGATGATGCCGGCCGTCCCGTCCGTGCTGCCGTCATTGACGATCACGACCTTGAAGGGGAGGCCCGACTCTTCCATGTTTTCGGTAATCGCACTCAGAAGCGGCGGCAACGTCAGCTCTTCGTTATACGCGGGAAGAACGATGTAGATCATTTTTTTCTCCTATCAGCAGAATGGCCGGTGAAAAATTCCGCCACGGTCTCCCGCCCCAGAACAGGTAATACTGCCCGAAAAGACTGTACCGCCACAAACCGTGATCAATAAGAACAGTGAACCCGTGTTCTAAAAGCTTGGCCCGCCAGAATTCCCTGTTTTCCTTCCAAACCTGGGTTTTGTCCCGATCCAGGAGTCCTTGCCCCATCGATTGCTTCGCGCGATATGTCAATACCGGTCACGTTGTAATATTGCCGCGCATGGCTCAGGAATGATCCATAGGCGCAGCCAACATCGAGGAGGCTGCCCGAGGTTTTTATCCGAAGAATCTCGGCGAGATAGTAGCGCAGTTTGCGCGCGGGATTTCTTTTTTCGTACTCCCCGCCGTAGGCTTTATCGAAATAGTTCTGATCGAAGGCGGTCCTCATCGGTCTGTGTCCGCCTGCTCGAGCACATCGAGGATCCGCTCGGCCGCCAGCCCATCGCCGTAAGGGTTATGAACAAGGCTCATGCTGCGGTATGCGTCATCGTCGGTCAGCAGTCGGGTAATTTCCGCTACGATCTTCTTTTCATCCGTCCCGACCAGTCGTACGGTCCCGGCGTGAACTGCTTCCGGACGTTCCGTGGTATCGCGCATGACCAGGACCGGTTTTCCCAGCGACGGCCCCTCTTCCTGCACCCCTCCCGAGTCGGTCAGGAGCAGGTGCGCCCTGCTCATGAGATACACGAAGGGCAGATAATCCAGCGGTTCGGTCAGGTGCACGTTCTGAAGCTTTTGGGGTGAAAGGATTGCATACACGGCCCGGTGCGCGTTCGGATTGAGATGGACCGGGTACAGAATCTCCGCGTTTTTGTGGGTGACGGCGACGGTCGCCAATGCCCGGCAGATGCGCTCGAACCCGCTGCCGAAACTTTCGCGCCGGTGTCCCGTCACCAGGATCAGCTTTTTTAATGGATCGAGAAAGGAGAACTGCCCGTCAAGACGCTGCCGCAGACTCCCGTCATTACGAATCCTGGCTTGTACGGAAAGGAGCGCGTCAATCACCGTATTCCCCGTCACATAAATGGTTTCCCCGGGGATGCCCTCTTGAAGAAGGTTCCTGCGGGCGCCTTCGGTCGGTGAAAAATGGAAATCTGCAAGCGCGGCCGTGACGCGACGATTGATCTCTTCGGGATAGGGAGCGTATTTGTTGTTCGTTCTCAGGCCCGCCTCTACATGCCCTACGCGTACTTTCGCATAATAGGCAGCAAGACTGGCCGCCATCGTCGTTGTCGTGTCGCCGTGGACCAGGACCACATCGGGTCGTACCTTCTGAAGCACCGGCTTCAGGCCGAGGAGCACGTTCGCGGTGACATCGAAAAGGTCCTGACCGGGTTTCATGATGTCGAGATCGTAATCAGACCGGATCGAAAATAGATCAAGAACCTGGTCGAGCATCTGCCGGTGCTGGGCGGTAACGCAGACCGTGCTGTGAAAGCGGTCTCCCCGCTGCTCCAGGGCCTTGATCACGGGCGCCATTTTGATCGCCTCAGGCCGGGTCCCGAAAACCGTAAGAACGTTCTGCATGCATTCCTTTTCGAACAACAACGAAAAACAAGGGTTGAGGCACAATATAAAGTATTTTTTCGACCCGTCAAGAAAATTATAAGGACTGAAGCGCTTTAACATTTAGACACGCAGTCGGTAGTCACACCCCGTTGCTAAACATAAACGTCTCTCGCAGGGCTTCCTTTTTATGCGTGCAGTTCATTGCTGCCGGAATTCACGCCTGAACAAACCAAGAAACCATTTGACTTTGATGGTTCGGTATGATAAAAATCCAAGCACTTAGACAACGTAACATACGCTATTTTCACGATATTTTTTGACAGAAAGGGTATCACACGCATGGGCATTGCAAAGCGAGCTATGGCTATTAAACCGTCCCCTACCCTGGCAACAGCAGCCAAAGCCAAGGCCATGAAGGCACAGGGCATCGATGTGGTGGACTTCGGCGTGGGTGAGCCGGACTTCGACACGCCTGAGAACGTGAAGCAGGCCGGGATCAGGGCGATCCAGTCGGGCTTTACCAAATATACTCCCGCAGGCGGCACCGACGAGCTGAAGGACGCGGTGATCGACAAGTTTAAGAGAGACAACGGCCTTGCCTACGAGCGATCGCAGGTCCTCATTTCCTGCGGAGCCAAACACAGCCTGTATAATATTGCTGAAGCGCTGTTCGATCCGGGCGACGAGGTCATAATCCCGGCCCCCTTCTGGGTTTCCTATCCGGACCAGGTGCTTTTGAACGATGCCACACCGGTCATCGTGGAGACGACCGCTGAGGAAGGCTTCACGCTTACGGCAAAAAAACTCGAGCAATCCGTGACCAAAAAGACCAAGGCGCTGGTACTCAACAGCCCTTCGAACCCGACCGGCCTGGCATACGACAGAAAAACGCTCGAAGAGATCGCGGCAGTTGCCGTCCGGCACCAGTTCTATATTATCTCCGATGAGATATACGAAAAGCTCCTCTATGACGGATTCAAGCATTGCAGCATCGCCTCGCTGGGCAAGGAGATCAAGGACCTCACCATCGTGGTGAACGGCGTTTCCAAGTCCCATGCCATGACCGGCTGGCGCATCGGCTATGCAGCAGGCCCCAAGGATGTCCTGTCCGCCATGGCGAACATCCAGAGCCAGAGCACCTCGAACCCGTGCTCCATATCACAGAAAGCGGCTGTCGAGGCGCTCCGGGGACCCCAGGATTTCATTGCGACCATGAATGTCGAATTCGATAAAAGACGGCGCTTCATGGTGGAGCGTCTGAACGCCATGAAGGGCGTCACCTGCCTCATGCCGGTCGGCGCATTTTATGCGTTCCCCGATGTCTCGCGGCTGTTCGGAAAGAGCGTGAACGGGAAAACCATCAAGGGTTCAGCCGACCTCGCCGCGTATCTGCTCGAAGACGCGCAGGTGGCGCTCGTGTCGGGCGATGCTTTCGGCGCTGAGGCATATATCAGGCTGTCGTACGCGACATCCATGGAAAATATCCAGAAGGGGCTTGACCGGATCGAAAAAGCGTTTAGCCGTTTGCAGTAAGCGCTCCGGTCGCTGAACATCATCCCGCGCACGAAGGAGGTTGTCATGAAGATCGTAACATACATTCTGGGAGCATTGCTCGCAGCCGTTCTCGGTGCTGCCGCGTTCTATTATTTTACCACCGCGCAACCCATGTCCGTGGAAAACCAGAAACTGAAAGCCGGCATGCCGGAATTCGAAAAAGCGAAAATAGACCTCAAGAGGTGCAAAGATGCAGAGCAAAAAGCAACCGCATGGGTTGCACCTGTCATGGAGACCGCGAAACGGGAGTTTGCCGTTGAAATGAATGCAGGCGCGGCCGAGGTGCAGTCTGTTGATACCCGGGTCATCGTAAACATCTCCGAGAAAATGCTCTATATGGACGGTTCGGTCACTTTTTCCAAAGACAGCGTCCCGCTGCTCCAGAAGATCGGCAACCTGCTCAGAAATCCCGTCCTGAAGGACCGGGAGATCATCGTCGGCAATATGACCCTGCCAGTCGCAGCCCGCGGCAAGGGCAAAAAAAAGGTCCCGGCAAAGGACGCGCGAATCCTTGCCTCGGAACGGTCTACTGCCCTGGTAAAATATCTGGTGGAAAAAGGAGGCATCAGCCAGGAATCGCTCGTTGCCGCAGCATACCCGGCGGCGCTGCCTGATCGCGGGTTTGCGATCAAAGACCGGAAGATTGTCATCATGATACAAACTCCGGCAGCGATCGATAGGGCCGGCCAGAAACCGGCTGCGATCCCGCAACCCGCACCGGTCTCAGCCCCGACCGGGACAGCAGTGCAAACGCCTCAGCCACTGCCGACCAAACCGGCAGCGCCAAAAACGAATTAACTTTCCGTCATCCGCAGATCCTTCGCGAGCGAACACCGTGGTACCATATGGCCGATGAACAGCGAGAAGAGCGATTACAGGAAAAAGTGGCCAGACTCGAAGAGCAGCTTGCGCAGGCGGAAACGCAAGCCAGGACCCTGGGCCTCCTGCTCGAAAAGAAGCTGAACGAGATGTATGTTCAGTACCATGTTTCCCGGACCATTTCCTCCCAGATGGACAAACACGAGATGATCCGCCGCATTATTGATAGCATTAAAGGGGCCATCCCTTTCGATCGCGTCTCCGTCTATCTGCTCGACGACCCCCGCGAGAACCTGGAACTGTCCTACTCCAGCGGACTCAGCGTCGATTCGGCGCTCTCCATACAACTGGGACAGGGCACACCAGGAAAGATCGTCGAGAGCGGAGAGCACATACAGATCCACGATCTGGCGCTTTTTCACGAGACCATCAACGATTACCTCCATGTTCCCGGCGAGGAAAAAAGATCAGGGTCCTATATCGGCGTAGCGCTGAAGGTCCGCAATACGACCATCGGGGTGATCGGCATAGACCACCCTGAAAAATACCGACTCAGTGTGGACGACATGGACTTCATGGCGATCCTGTCGCACCAGATCGCCGCCGGCATTGAAAAGGCCCACCTCTTCGAAAAGATAGAGCACCTTTCGCAGCACGACGGCCTCACCGGCCTGTACAACCACCGGGTCTTTCAAGAGCGGCTCCGGCAGGAGCTGGCGCGTCGCGACCGCACTCCTGAACCGATCACCCTCGTAATGCTCGACATCGACCACTTCAAGCAATTCAACGATAACTTCGGACACCAGGCCGGCGACACCGTCCTGAAGGAGCTCTCCCAGCTCCTTTCGCTCCAATGCCGGTGCGACGCCACTGACATCTGCTGCCGCTATGGCGGCGAAGAATTCGCGATCATCATGCCGGGCCTGACTGCGCTCCATGCTGCAACAACGACCGAGCGGCTTCGCCGCGTGGTTGAGCACCATCTGTTCAGCGTCAAGAGCCGGTCCAGCGATATCAAGGTAACGGTAAGCCTGGGCGTTGCCTGCATCGGCAATGACGACGTTATTACCCCTGAAGCCCTCATCAAAAAAGCAGACGAAGCCCTCTATCGCTCTAAAAAGAACGGCAGGAACTGCGTTACCTTCAGCTGAGCTGTCCCCGATTCTCCCCCATCACACCTCTTCTTTATTATGCTAATAAATACGGCAGTTGGACGCAGATGACCAGGAGTAGGCGCTACGAAGCGACGCAGGTAAAACCAGGCACTCACGGTAGGGGGGGTGAAACCGAACACCATGCGGTCGGCGGCGGAGCGGGTTGTCTCACAACAATTTTTTGCCATTCCTGCTGAACAGGGCAAATTGCGCAAGACCGAGTTTCTGAAGCACGAATTTTCCCGACGTCGCGAGAACACCGAACCCGTATCGAACACTGCGCGCGAACGAGATCGAGGAGGCATCGTCAAAATATTTTGTGGGACAGCTTATCTCGCCGATCCTGAACCCCTGGTATACCGCCTGTACAAGCATCTCGTTATCAAAGATAAAATCATCGGAATTTTCCTCCAAGGGCAATGCAAGAAGCACCTCCCGGTTGAAGGCGCGGTAGCCGGTATGGAACTCGGATAATTTTATGCCGAGCATCAGGTTCTCGACCAAGGTGAGAAAACGATTGGCAATATATTTGTAAAGAGGCATTCCTCCCTGCCAGCTCCCGCCGCACAGGATCCTTGACCCCAGCACGACGTCATAATGCCCCGAAGTGATCATGGATGCCATGGCGGTTACCAGCCGCGGAGAATATTGATAATCCGGGTGGACCATCACCACAATGTCAGCGCCCAGTTTCAACGCCTCGCGATAACAGGTCTTCTGGTTTGCGCCGTAGCCTCTGTTTTCCGCATGCACGACCGTGGTGATGTCAAGGTCATGGGCAACGAGGGCCGTACTGTCCCGGGATGCGTCATCCACCAGAATGACCTCGTCGACATATTCATGCGGCAGCTCCGCATAGGTCTGCCGAAGCGTTTTTTCCGCGTTATAGGCGGGCATGACCACAATGAGCTTTTTGCCGAGGATCATCCTGTTTATCCTTCCAGAGAACCGGCACGCTCGCGCTCTGCATACCCGCCCGCAAACCACCGCGCCATCATGCGCCACTCAGGACACGCCTTACCGTGCCGGTCGGCGCGATGGGTCTCCAGCGTGCCGATCAAGAAGATAGCGTACTTCGCGCAACATGGTCAATGCCTCCGTGGCATCAGGAACAAGGGCCAGGCACTTCTCAAGGTACTGTTTTGTGAGAACCAGGTCGCCCAATTGACGCGAGCAGAGCGCCTGTCTATAATAGATCCACGCGTTCGGTTTGTCGATATATTTTTCAGCATCCCGGTACCGTTCAAGGGCACGTTGATACTCGCGTAACGAAAACAAGAGATTGGCGGACACGATTGCCGCTTTATAGGACCTTCCGGCTGAGCCGAGGTTCCTCTCGGCACGCACGCTTGCCTTCCTGAGCGCCTCTGCAGGAAAAACCAGCTCTTCCGCTAAAAGCTGCCGATCCGGATCGATCAGCAGGTCGGCGGAAAGAAGCTGCGCCCTCGCGGCCAATTCCGTCTTCAACACATATACCAGCGAAACATCGTCCCAGTAGACCAGCCTCCAGCGCGAATCAGCGAACAGCCGGTCATTCAGCCTCGGACGGTCTGTGGGGCTGTATCGGAGAATGGCAATAGTGATGCCGTATTTTGCAAACACCCTGTCCCATCCCAACTGACCGGAGAGAGTGGGATAGTATTCGTCATAGAACCGCTGATGAAAGAAACGACCATCAATATAAGGTTTGAGCGCAGGAGAGGAATGCCAGATAATATACCCGCCCCAGGCATGTTCGTTGAACACATTTCCTGATATGCCTTCTGCCTTAAGAAAATCCAGGGCACGCTCCGGATAGGGGACATTGTCGAATTTCCGAAGATAGAGCGGGCTGGTGACAACAGAAACCATGAGCGCCGCGAGTGCGGCGAGCAAAGCGATTTTCATTCCCTCTTTCAAGAAACGATGGGGCCCGAACCGCGGGGCAGCGCGTTCCGTGAGCGCCTGGAGGTTGCTCACGATGAGCGGCGCTGAGGCAAAGACAAAGTGTGGAATGCCCCGGTTCGCGGTCCAGGCAACAACGACAAAGACAAAGCTTATAAGCGCCCAGGTGGGGTCGACCTTTCTGAAATTGAGGAGAGAAGATAATAAAAAGAGACCGAAATAGATCCAGAAAAAAAGATATTGCCTGGACGTAGGCGGCAGGATCTCTTCCACACCGGCAAATTGTTCTTTCATCACGAAAAGAGGCCAGAATACGGTCCGATAGGTGAATGGATTGATCAGTGCTGCGGCAAAGATGAGGCCATATATCAAGATCAGCTTCTTGAGTGCCGAAGAGTCCACCTGCCCGTGGCCCCTTGCTTTCAAGTACTCTGCAACAAGAAACAGACCGGGAACGATCATGCCCCATAAGCTTTCAGCATGCATGTTCACCCATACCATCATGAGCAGCGGTAAAAACCAGGCATAGACCGTATTCTTCCGCTGATATTGATGGAGGCTGAACAGAAAGAATGCAAAAAACACATAGGTAAAGTGCTGGGGTCTGAGCGAGAACCGGTGGGCCGATGCCAGTATGCCCAGTGAGAGGACCAGGGAGATGATGGTGAGGTTGCCGGTATACAGCCTGAGCGTTCTCAAGAGAATGCAAAAAGCGGCGATGACCAGCAGTACCTGAAGCGCTAGTAGCCCCGGCTCTCCGGAGACCCGGTCGATAAAAAATATGACCGCCTGGAACAGCCAGGAGTGGTTAACATACGGGAAATCAGGCCAACTGCAGTTGAAATAGTGTGTCTTCAGAATGGTGCCGTGCAGGAATAGATATTCGCCGCATTTGAGATGGGCCCAGAGGTCTGTATCTGCCATGCGCCTGAGCGAATATATCACCGCAAGCAGAAAGGCGCTTACGAGCAGAATACGGTCGATGATAGAGTGGTTTTTGTTCAACATCGGCTCTGCACCGACAAGACGGCATGAGGCAACTGGTAAAGGATGCTCGCTAAAACAGGTATTACGTTCATCATCGGAGAATGCCCTGATTGCCTAAAGGAGACATATGCGGGAGAATGTGAAGAACCATCATAAGGATGACTGCCGGGAATCGGAAGAGCATCTCTGTTTTGCCGGAGCAGCAGGTACAGAGAATCATGTTTCTGCTCTTGTCCAGGATGTGCCGAGACCTGCTGCAAAACGGTTGCAGACACGGGAATGTCAAACTCGACCTAGAACGGCCTCGACAGCTTCACCATATAACTCTGCAGGTATGTATTAAGGCCGTTTTCAGGCAGCATTTCCGTCCAGCGGTAGGTAAAATTCACCAGGACCTGTCTGATGCGGTAATCAAGCCCCATATCGACATTGCGCGTTTCCGTTTTTACCCGGAATGAACTGCGATATTCATCGCGGACATTTGCCCGGTACATGAGGTTACGGGTAATAGCATTTACATAGTGCGCACCAATATATGCCATTTGCTCGACCGGAGCGGTCATATTCGGCTGCAGCGTCGAGAGCGTGGGTGCAGAGTTCGAGGAATACCCCTGCGAGGCTCCGGCATCGACGCTCAGAGAAGGTGAAACCGCATAGAGCGCACTAATCTGGTAGAAGAGTGACCTACCTGAATTATTCAGTTTACTATTTACGAATACACTATTTGCGCCGCTGACGCTGCTCTCCGTAACCGTGTAGGAGACATTCGCTCTTACGGTCGCTTGAGGAATCCGATAGGTCGAAGCATCAAGCCTGAAGCTCTGATGCCGAATATTATTGCTGAGAGGCGACCGGTCTCTCCTGCTGGAAATATTATAGCCCGCGAACAGACTGTCCTTTTTCCACTCGATGCTGGTGAACCCTATGGCAGCGGAGTTTTCATAATACAAACCGCTCCCCACTTCCTCATTGGCCTGGGATGACGTGATCTTGGTGTAACCCGTATTGAAACTATAATCAGTATTCATTGCAAAAGGTCCGAGAAAATCAGGTGTATAGAGTTTTCGGTAGGCCACCCCGGTCTGAGCGCCACCTGACTCCAGGTTCTGTTTCGATTCCGGCGTTGCTGCTGAGGTTAATGTGGCTGCTCTGGCTTTCGCGAAATACTCTGCAATGGCATAATTGAGACCTCCGCGCAAAGACAGGTCTCGATGGATCTGGTACGATACCGTGGCCGCAGCATGGTGGTTGGTCCGATCAGCGTAGTCTGATTGAGACTTGGTGAAGCCATAGTTGTAGCCATGTCTTATTCCGTCCCGCTCCTTAAAATTAAGCGTTGCGGCGGAACTCCAGATGGTATCGTGAAGAGCAAACAACCCGGCAAAGCCCGTCGTTGTCCGCTCTATCCGGCTGCCGCTCAAATCCAGGTCAGCGTCAGGGGATACAAGAATTTTGGATGCAAGCGACGTGGACGTTGTATCATACTGTGCGCCATTGATGAAATTTTTATAACTTTCTGTTGTCTGGCTCATGTTCAGATCAGCCTGAGCATTAATTCGGTATGCAATCGACAGACCGACATTGTCACGCGATTCCTTGATCGGATATTGTGCACCCTGTGAATCAGACTCGACGTGCCCATATAAAAGTCCAATATCTGGAAGGCGGAAATGGAACCGGCTTCCATTGTTGTTAGAATTGTTGTTAGAATTGTTATTATAATTGTTGTTATAATTATTGTTGTTATTATTATTATTATGATTGTTGTTCCTCCCCCCCTTGCGACTGAGATTAAGTTTCATCGACCCGCCGTATGAAATTGTCGTTAGATCGTAGCCTGCTATATTTTCATTGGTCGACATTTTGCTTGTCGATTTTCTGTCGTACAGATCCCAGGATATCATCATTCCCGGGAAAAAATTCATGTTAAGGTCATAGCTCAATCCTTTGTTTTCTGACAGTGAGCTCGAAATGATATTATACGAAACTCCTGCCTGGTACCTGAGAAACCTCGGGTCCCAAAGATAATTCTGCAGGCTGGCGATATAATTCTGAGTAAAAAAATGCGAAGTAGTCCTTTGATTTCCAGTGCGGTATTCGTCAGCATTATAGGTAAACGCGACTACACCAGAAACGCGATAAGCATCCGCACGCCCCGGACAAAGAAGAAGAGAGGTAAATATTGATAAATAAAATATTTTATATAAAAATTTATTCAAGCACATAACTTTCTAAATGCGTACATGGTAATTCCGCAACAAGTATGTAAGCAATTATTGTGCCCACAGCAGTATATATATTATCTTCATATTTCAAATAGTTACCATTGTTTTTTTGCGAGCACGTACAACATATGCGCATAATCGCTCACTGCTGAGTATTACTGCACGAAGCATGGAAAAATCAGGGGGAATTTGGTGGGTCGGCTTACAAAAAAAGGGGGAATAGCTTTAACATCGGGAACCAACTTTATTCGTTTGCGGAGGCGGAGGGGGTTTTTTTCGCTACTCATTAAGTAGAATTTCTATTTTTGACTTTGCCTTGAGTTCCTGGTTCCATTTCTCGAGCAACTCTGCAGAACGCTTGGCCTCTAGTTCTTTTTTCAATTTATCCTTTGTCTCCTCGAACGTGATCAGTTGCTCCGATTTTTTTTCTTCGACCTTGATAATGAACCACTTACCTTCAGCACGGATCAGGCCGCTCACTTCGCCCGACTTCAGCTTAAATGCTTCGGTTTCCAGCTCCGGGTAGATCCTGCCCCGATGAACATATCCTATATCGCCTCCCGCTGCCCGATAGGTATCTTCGGACATTTTGGCTGCGACTGCTCCAAAAGCCTCGCCGGTACGTATCAAGGTCAATGCCTCTGCTGCTTTTTTTTCATCCGCTGTCGATATAATTCTCAGTTTTACGCTTTCCGGTTGTTTAAATTTGTTTGCATTCGAATCATAATACATTTTGAGATCGGCATCATTCAAGCGTGACGCATCTATCACGGTTTTCTTTATGACGTCTTCTACAACAAGGTTTTTTTCAATTCCTGAACGAACATCGTCCTCAGTTATCCCTGCCACTGACAGCGCATTTTTAAATTCCTTTTCTGACGTAAACTTGTTTTTTACCGCCTTTATCCTCGTTTTCGCGAGCTTTTTGTCAGGTTTGAACCCCCGGGCCACAGCATCCTGATATTGCAGTTCATGGATGATAAGACCCTGAAGGGCCTGTTCCCGGAATTCATTGCGTTTTTCATCAGAAACCGTGCCGTGATACGTCGAGCTGGCGATCTGCTGGCTCACCGCAATCTCAAGCTGCAGCGCAGGGATGGCAACGCCGTTCACCCGGGCAACCACGTTCTCAGCAGCAGGCACCGGGAGCGCAAAGAAAACGATAAAGAGTGACATCAATAATTTATTCATACCGACTCCCACGCGATAGCTGGTAGGGGGCGGGCCATAAACCAGCCCCTCCAGAAATGCGCATATGCCGCACAGGTGTTTTCACAACACCACCTGACGGCGGAATTATCATTTTACCGACGCTCCCGGCAGAAGATACTTGTTGAATTCCTCGGGATGCGCCCGTTTCCAGGCCTCGCTCATATATTGAAAGACCACGACCCTTCTATTGAGGCTATCGGCGACATAGATCTTGTCTTGATCATCAGCATACATACCGGAAGGCAGCGTAAATTGGCCGGCCCCCTGTCCCATCTGTCCTATAGCCAGCAGCAGTTGGCCCATGTCATCAAAGATCTGGAAATTATTAAAAGCCGCATCAGCCACATAGATATGGCCCTCGGAGTCGACAGCAATGCCTTTGGGCCTGCTGAAGTCTCCGGGATTGTCGCCCAGTTGACCGAATTTTCTTAGGTACGTGCCGTCTTTATCAAAAATCTGAACCCTGAACTTATTCGTATCCGTCACGAGAACATTTCCATTTCTCCTGTCAATCGCAATGTGGGTCGGCGAATTGAACTCCCCGTCTCCAGGTTCAACTCCTTTTTTGAACTCAAAGAGGCGCTCACCTTTGACTGAATAGGCAACAACCACATTTGCCCCCGTATCACACACATAGAGCCTTCCCAGTTCGCTGTTGACGGCGATCCCTGCAGGCCTTACAAACTCGCCGGCGTTGCCAAAAGCCGATAGAAGCTCCCCGTTCTGGTCAAAAGCGTAGATACTTTTCAATTTTCCGTCAGCTACATAGATAGTTCCATTAGCCCCAACAGCAAGACCGAGGGGCTGCTTCAAAACAGCCCTCCCGCTGACTCCAAGGTAGGACACCTTGCGCGCCTTGGCGTCGATGACGGCAACATAGCCGAATCCTGTATCAGAGATAAATATTTTGTCGTTATATGCAGCCACGGCAAAAGGCTTGTTAATGTCGTTTTTTGCCGCCTGGCTGGCGCCTAAGATGGCGTCAAGAAAACTGGGTTTATAATAGTCGATCGACCCGCGGTAGCTATCCACATAGGAAATGCGCGGCATAGTCGGCAGCGAAGGCCAAGCGATCAACGCTTTTTGCTGCACTTTTGGTGCGCACCCGGCAATGAACATCAACATCAGAATCAAATACAGCGTACGTTTTAGCATATCTACACCCCATATTACACAAAAGCAGAATTTGACCTCTCAGGGAGGGACGGCAGGTTTGGGTGGTTATAATTATTCACCTTACGGGTGACGTGCAATCATACTCCCGTCGTTCCTCTTTAGCTGACTGCTCCGTGGTCAGATTTTTCAGTAACGATATCTAAATTGCATTGTCAGCACGGTAAATTATCATGCCATCACGATAAAGTCAAACCTTTTAGTACGTTTTTGCGGCACAAAAACCTGGCATTTTTTCAAAAAAAAAGAGGGGAGTCTCCTCCCCTCTTGGACCTGCTTCACCTGTGTCTGTTTATTTATTGTGGCATGCGGTGCAAAGCAATGATCCCACGTTGGAGGATCTCAGGAAAGGCTCAACCACGGCATTGTGAGCATCGTGGCAGCTTGCGCACTCCACCTGGGTGCCGCCGATGAGGCGTACCGTACCGCCGTTAACAACATCAAGGGTAGCAACGAGACCGAGGGGTTCACCGGCCTTGGACGTGACGTAGTTTAAGCCGATCGGGTGATCGTTCGTCAGGTCGGTGCCCATAAGTGCATTCGGATTCGTGATGAAGAAGTCCGAAGCGGCGCCGGTGTTCGGCGCATTGACAAGGTCATTAACAGCGATGGTGCCGTCATGACAGCTCAAGCAGAGCTGCGATCCAGCGCCGGGCAATCCCGGTACTGCATTCATGGTTGACGAGGTGTAGACCTGGTAGCTAGAGACAACAACATTCGTGCGGTTCCAGAGCTGAGCTGAAGTTGATGCGCTGTGCGGCGTGTGGCAATAGACGCAGACTTCGTTGTATCCCAGTGTCTCGTCGGTGAGCCAGGACCTCATGTCATGCTTGCTGCCTGAAATGCCGGCAAGTGCTGCGCCGGCGCTCAAGAGCACAAATGCCAGTGCGACTGCTACTACGATGGTTCTTTTCATTTTGCTTCCTCCTTGGTTTAGTTTACAACTCATTGAAAATTTTATCCCCCGCCCATATACCAGCTAGACGTAATTTACTAAAATACCCCAATTATATACGCCGTTATTAAAAAAGAGGTCGTATATTTTTTTCTGCCACAGGCAGCCACCGCCTCCTTTCACACACTCTTTTTTGGCCTTCTATTTTGCTATGAATCTATTGGCCGTTACCATTTCAATAAAACGCAAAAGGACAAATCATCACTCTGTTCGATAGATTAATAAGCAATCGCCGTGCCATCATAACAAATAATTGATAAACAACAATAATCGTCCTCCGGCTGGCCATAAGAAGCATTGTCAATGAGCAATAACACTCACTCCTTGCTCATATCTGCACACTCGCAAATAAACCATCCATTTTAGTCATTGCCCCCTATTTTCTCCTGTCGAGCACACTGGTTTTTCGAAATCATGGAAATCCGACTGCAATTCTATTATATATTTCATATAGTTATGCGCGCGCTGCCGAGACGGTGCATCCTGCTCCAGCAGTGCGACCCTGCGTGCGTATTCACCCGCCAAAGCATAGCAGCCAGTTTTTTCCAATACCTCTATAGCGTCCCAGTATAAGGATACAACTGCGGGCTGTTTTTCCAGGGCCAGCAAAGACCAATGAATTGCCGCCTCGGAATTTCCCATGGCAAGATGGATCTGGCCCAGCGTACTCAACGCGTCTGCCATGGATGGATCGATCTTCAGCGCCCGCTCCGCATATGTGCGCGCATCGGCATTTCTCTTCTTTTTAAGGAATCCCATGGCCAGGTTATTAAGCAGTTCAGCGCTGTCCGGCCTAAGCCGCAGCGCCTCCTGCCAGATGCTTATGGCCTGGTCATACTCCTCAAGTTTATAATAGGATATCCCCATCTCGATCAGGAGGTATCCTAACAGTACGCTTCCGTCAGGCTTCATGGCCAGCGTTTTTCTGAACTCACGCAGCGCGGCAGCGTGCTGCTCTGCTTCGGCCAGGGCGCAGCCATAGTTGTGGTGTGTTCGCTGTTTCCCCGGCGATTTGTCCGTGGCATCGGCCCAGAGGCTGACATTGTCGCGAAAAACACTGTTCCGCGTCACCGTCGCTGCAGCCAGGAGCAGAACCAGCAAAACGGAGAACAGGGGAAGCCCGTATGTTCGGATTTGTTTCAGCATACTCGGTGGTATCCACTGCGACAGTTGGGATGGAGCATGGCGGACAACTACGCCGCGATGCTTATTTCTGCTTTTTTTTCTGAAGTCGCTCCAGAAGCCCTTCCGCTCGCTTGCGGCCGGCAGGGCTCCTATCAGCCATAGCGTAGGCGTTCGCATAGTTGTAGGCTGCTTCGTAGTCTCCCTTTCGCTCAAAAGCCAGCGCCAGGTTCATATACGGTGATGCATATTGCGGCGCCTTCTCGATCGCTGCCTTCAATAGTGGAATTCCTTTGTCAATTGCGCCTTGGGACACGTAAATCTGGCCCAGTGTGTTCAAGGCGAGCGCCATCGAGGGGTCCGCGGCAAGCGCCGATTCAGCCTGTGCGGCAGCCTCTTCAAATCGTTCTTGCTTCAGCAATACAACTGCCAGGTTATTCAGGATCATCGGGCTGGACGGCAAATAGCGCAAACCGATCCGATACGCAGCAGCCGCTTCGTCATACTGTCCGGCCGAGAAATACATATTCCCCATCTCCTGATAAGCGTCCTGCATTCCAATGCTGTCGTCCCGGGGGATCGAGAGAACGGTTCGGAACTCCTGCAGCGCCTGCTCATGAAGCCCCGCTGCCTTAAGCGCCAGACCGAGGTTCAAGTGGGGCCGCTGCATATGCGGAGAGGCCGCTGCCGTTGCCGTCCAAAGCCTGAGCGGCGTCTGGTAGACGCTGTTCCGCAGGTATGAAGCCACCGCACAACTGATGATGACCGCACAGGCCAAATATGTCACGAGACTACTTTTGAAGGCAGTTTTCATCATTGAGAAATATTATGAGGTCACGACATGGCGTCAGGCAGGGTCAGAGCTCTTCCATGGCAGCGATACCGGTCCCGGGGTAGTAGTGTCCGAGAATGGATCGGTAACTAAATTTACGTCGCGCCATTTCTTCAGCGCCCCACTGGCACAACCCCACACCATGCCCCATGCCCCTGCCGGAAAATACCAGTTCCCTGCCCGTCTGCGACAACTCCAGTTCGAAGAACACGCTGGGGATCAGCGCATTCCCGACAGCGGCGCGAAGCACTTCTGCAGGGACCACCGTGGCGCCGCCGTTATGTCTGATGGCCACGTCCTTCACCCTGCCGGCAGGAGTGATCGCACCCTGGGTCGCAGCGGTGATCTGCATAACGGGATAGCCGCGCCTCCTAAGCGCATGGGCGATCGTGTCTACCCTGAACCGCCGCTCCCATTGGCCGTATTTTGATATGTTCTGGCAGTCGCAGTCGACGCCCTGGAGGTAGGGTTCCCTGACATCCCATAGGATTGAAGCATCTTCCGTATGTCCGCCGCAGCTCGAATGGTAAAAAGCAGGTATCAGTTCCCCTTCGTACAGCAGGACCTGCCCCGCAGTCTCCTGCACTGCCTGGGAAGTGGATGGTCGCTCCCCGTTCCTGCCGTTGTACATCTGACTGTTCTCGGTGGCAAGTACGTGGTAGGGCCTGCCTTCGGCCATCCGCTTTTGATAGAGTGCATAGGTCCGCGAAGCCACAGCCTGGGCTCTCAGCGTCTCCGGGTGCCAGTCATGGGGGATCTCGGATGCAATCACCCCCAGCAAATAAAGCTCGATATCCAGCTCATTGACCGCCAGGAGAAGGCCGTTCTTTTTTTTCCGCAGCTCCACCCATCCCCGGAAGCTTTTTTTGTTCACCCGGATGAAATCGCCTGCAGACCGCACCCGCAGCGGCCGGGAACCGACCGATGCTGCGCTTACGGTCAGCGTCCGCTCCCCCTGTAAGGAGTTCCGCCCTTCCACAACGAATCCGGTTGGGGACGAGAGCACGACGTTCCTCTGGTTGTCGGCAATGGCCACGCGGATGTTTTCCGAGCAGAGCGCTTGCGCCGGCATCAGGGGCAGGACCAAAACAATGGAGAGGGAGAGAAATAAATATTTTTTAAGCATGCCGGCGTCGTTCGTTATGTACGTCTCTTTGCAGGGCGATTTACGAAGGGGCGGGTTCAAAACCCGCCCCTACTCATTCATTTCTGATTTCCGAAAGCGGTCCCGTTCACTGTAAATACAGCCGCAGTATTGCTGCCGGTAGAGCCCCATGGCCTTTGATTCCACGATACCCTCCCGCCAACCGCGCCGGAAGTCCTCGTAATAGAACTCGAGCCCGTGCTCTGCCGCCATTTCCCTCCCGATGCCCGCGATCAGGTCATGCTTCTGATATTTGCTGTACAGCAGCGACGTGGTCATTGCCGGGAATCCCCGGGCCCGTGCCGCTGCGCCGGCGGCATCGAGCCTCATGCGGTAACACTGCTCGCACCGCCCCGTTCCCTTGCCGGAAACCCGGACGAGAAATTCGTCGAGGTCATAGCCGTCCCGGTAGATCACCTCGAGCCCGGCCCGGCCGGCGAATTCCTTCAAAGTATCAAGCCGTTTTTTGTACTCAAGATAGGGATGGATGTTCGGATTATAAAAAAAACCAACAGGATCGAGCCCCTGTTCCTTCATTCGGTAATAGGGGTACAGAGAACAGGGCGCGCAGCATATATGTAAAAAAATCTTCACGTCGGACTCCTGGAAAAGAAAGACCCGTGAACGTGTTTACTTCACATTGCGGGTCAGTGCAGAAACGCGTTTACAGGCTTGCTCCTGCTGTTCGCGGTACGTTGACGGTGCGGTCTTGCAGAACCGGTCATAGTAATAGACGGCCCGATTCAGTATCCCTACATTTTCGAAGTTGACGCCGAGGTTGTAGTATGCCTCGACGTTATTGCGGTCCAGGGCCACGGCCCGCTCGTACGCTTCGATCGCCTTGAAATGCTTCCCGACCAGCACATAGCAGTTGCCGAGATTATTATGGACCCGTGATTTCAGGGGCGACTTTGATGCTGCATCCTCCCAGAGGGACAAGAGCGTATGCCAGACCCGGTTCCGCTGGTACGAAGCGCCGGCAAGGAGCACGAGCACCAGGGTGAGCACGGCCACGCGCAAGCCCTGCCAGGCGGTCCCTGCTCCGATCATATGAGGATATCCCAGTCGGTATTTTCCAGTATGCGCTTCCGCACATTCTCTTTGACCCAGCTGTCGTAAAAATCAACGGGGTTGTAATCGTCCGAAAGAATGATGGCGGCCGTCTGCGCAGGAAGATCGAATTTCAGACCGAGCAGCCGGGCAACACCTTCCCGGGCAAAGGCGTCGACGGCGAACGTCTTGATAAGTGCGGCATTGAACGTCACCGCCGGATACCCGTAGGCGATCAGCGCGATATTTCCCCAGGACCCCTCGGTGGGGGAAAAGGTCGGGTACAGCTCCACGGTCATGAACACCGTCCGGAGCGTCTTGACGATCGAGGCAGTGATGAAATTATTCTCTCTGAGGCTGCCTACCACGTTGACGGCAAGCACTCCCTTCGGGGTCATGCGCTGCTTGATAAGCTGCAGCGCTTCCCTGCTCAGGACATGGCCGGGGGTCGTGTCGCCATTGAAGACATCAAGGATGACGTAATCGTAGTGTTTGTCCGCATGGATCAGATAATAACGGGCGTCGGAAACGATGATGTCCCCCGAGAGCTGAAATCCGAAGTAGTCCCGGGCGATCTTCACCACCTCGGGATCGATGTCAACGACGTCGGTCCTGATGCCCCGGGCTTCATACCATTGCGGCACAACGCCCGCGCCGAGGCCTATGACAAGACAGTTCTTGCCCCCCGGGTGGATACCATAGGGAAGAAACTCCATGAAATACGAATATTCATAGATGGATTGGTTGTTCGCCATGTTGATGCCGCCCTGGATTAACCCATCGATGATAAGCTCCCGCGTGTGGTTCGAACCATAGGAGTAGTCAACGACCTTCAGATTTCCGTAGAAGCTGTCCTTGCTGTAAACCCGCGTGGCGAGCGTGCCGTTCGCCATGGCTTTCACTGCCGGGGAACCGGTCTGCAGCAGGAACAGGGGGAGCGTGAGTATCAGGAGCGCACTCCACCGGCGCCGGAAAATCACAAAGTATAGCAGGGCCAGGCAGATGAGCAGGAGGCCCGCCACCTGAAATATCCGGTCAACACCCAGGTATGCGATGAGCACAAAGCCGGTCACGATCGTACCGAGAAAGCTTCCCAGGGTCGAAAGGGCGTAGAAGAGGCCGACGGTCCTGCCGATGGTGCGCACCTCCCGCGCAGCGATCTTGACGATGTAGGGCGAGACGCAACCGAGCAGGAACAGCGAAGGACCGAACAGGAGGAGCGAACTGGCGAGGGCCCCCAGCCGGAGACCGAGAGGCTGGCACATCTTGAGGACCAGGCCCTTGGTGAGCGGTATCGCAAGCACCAGGAACCCGGCAACGAGAATGATCCCAAACAGGTAATGTGGTGAATCCTTCTTATCGGCTGCAATGCCGCCTGCGGCATACCCCGCAGCAAGTGCCACCAGCGTGACGGTGATCAAGGATGTCCAGACAAAGAGGCTGACCCCGAAAAAGGGCCCCAGGACGCGCGATCCGAGGACCTCGACTACCATCACCAGCGCGCCGCAGACCATGGCGGTCAGGATCAGATAGGAGATGAACAGGGTTGGTCGGGGATGCGGTTGTGCTGACGTGTTCTTCATTTTGTTCCCTCTGGAGGAGATCGCTCGGGATACTCTTACAGCAGCCGCTCCTGCGACGGCGACCGTTTCTTGCCGAAATACTCATATGCCAGTCTCGTCGCCTGCCTGCCGCGGGGGGTCCGGTCGAGAAACCCCTCCTGGATCAGGAACGGTTCATAGACGTCTTCTAGCGTGTCCTTTTCCTCATTCAACGCCGCCGCCAGCGTCTCGAGCCCGACAGGGCCGCCGTCGAACTTATCGATGATCGTAAGCAGCAGCCGGCGGTCCATTTCGTCGAAACCCCGTTCATCGACCTCAAGCCGCTGCATGGCATTCTTCACCACCGTCATGGTCACGATGCCGTCGCCTTGCACCTGCGCGAAATCCCGCACCCTCCGCAGCAGCCGATTCGCTATCCGGGGCGTCCCGCGCGAGCGGCCGGCGATGATCGCGGCAGCATCCCGCTCGATCCGTACCTGCAGGAGCGTTGCCGAGCGTTCCACGACGGTCCGTAGTTCATCGAGCGTGTAGAAGCTCAGCCGGTCGATCACGCCGAACCGGTCACGAAGCGGGGAGGTAAGCAGCCCGGTGCGGGTTGTTGCTCCCACAAGGGTAAAATAGGGAAGATCGAGCTTTATGGAACGGGCTCCCGGGCCCTGCCCGATGATGATATCGAGCTGAAAATCCTCCATGGCAGGATACAACACCTCTTCAACGACACGGTTGAGGCGGTGGATCTCATCGATAAAAAGAACATCGCCTTGCTGCAGATTGGTCAGGATGGCCGCCAGATCGCCGGCGCGTTCCAGCACGGGGCCTGACGTGGACTTTATATTTACACCGAGTTCCTTGGCAATGATGTTCGCCAGAGTGGTCTTTCCCAACCCCGGCGGGCCGCAGAACAGCACATGGTCAAGCGCTTCACCCCTGGCCTTGGCCGCGTCAATGAAAACCTGCAGGTTCTCCTTGATCCGGTCCTGCCCTACAAAATCGCTGAAACGGACGGGCCGCAGGCTCCGGTCGAGCTGAAAATCACCTTCATCCTGCGCTGGCTCAACAATTCGCTTCGTCACTGGTTACCTCGATACTTTTGGGGCACCGGGCAAGGGCTCGTGTCCGGAGTTCTCATCGTGCGGGGCGTGACCCTTGACCTGCCTTATCTCTTCCTTAACGCCTGCAGCCCCTGGCGAATGAGGTTCTCCACGGAAAGATCCGGATGACTGCGCAAGACCATCTGCACCGCATCCTCCGCAAGGTTTCGTTTATATCCCAGGTTCATCAGCGCCGACACGGCGTCGTCCACATCGACGTCTGCCTGCTGCGGACGTCCGGCTGGTGCTGAAGCAGTGACCAGATGCTTGACCTTGTCCTTCAGTTCCAGGATCATTCGGGCAGCGGTCTTCTTGCCGATGCCGGGTATGGCATAGAGCTTTTGGTCATCCGACGACTGGATAGCGGCCGCGATCTCATCCGTCGTCAGACTGGAAAGGATCGTAAGGGCGAGCTTGGGGCCGATGCCGGACACGCCAAGCAGGATAAGGAAAAGGTCCTTTTCCGCCAGCTCCGAGAACCCGTAGAGTGCAAGCATGTCCTCACGCAAATGGGTATGAATATGGAGGCTCGCCGCAGCACCCTCGTCCGGCATGCGGTAAAAGGTGGAAAGCGGCACAAAGACCTGGTACCCGACACCGGAGACATCAATAATGAGATAATCGGGAGCCTTGCGCGTGAGCCGTCCGGTGAGCGATGCGATCATATCAGCCCGCCTGGGGCTTGCGAACGGTGGCGCCCCGCGGACCAACCCCCCTGCAGGTTTGCCGGAGGGATGAAGGATTCTTGAGTATTTCCCTGAGACGCGAAGAATGAATATGACAGATAGCAGCGGCCAGGGCATCGGCGGCATCGACCGGATGCGGGACCTTCGGCAGGCAGAGCAGTGTTTTCACCATCAGCTGCACCTGCTTTTTTTCTGCTTTCCCGGTGCCGACAACAGCCTGCTTGACCTCCGTCGGGGCATACTCGAACACCGGCAGACCCGCGTTCATTGCCGCAAGGATGGCCACGCCACGGGCATGGCCGAGCTTGAGCGCCGACTGCATGTTCTTGGAAACAAAAAGGTCCTCCACCACAACGCAGTTCGGCCGGTACTTTTCAATGATCTTCTCGAGCTCTTCATATATTTTCTTCAGCCGCTTCGGAAGCGGCTGCTTTGCCGAGGGGCTGATGCCTCCCGACGCCACATGGAACAGCCGATGGTCCTCTTCGGCAACGATCCCGTAGCCGCTCGTCAATGTCCCCGGATCGATCCCCATAACTCTCATGCCCTCTCCTCCCTGCACGGCAACACGGACCTCGATGCCGCAGACAGGCCAGCCCTACTCCGCATTCATGATCTCGTCAGGGATATCGAAGTTCGCATACACGTTCTGGACATCATCGTTGTCCTCGAGGGTATCAACAAGCCGCAGCATCTGCTGCGCCTCCTTGCCGTCGAGCTTTACATAGGTCTGCGGGATCATGGTGAGCTCTGAGAGATCCAGGGGCACGGCCGCGTCTTCCAGCGCCTTTTTCACTTTTTCGAAGTCGCTCAGTGCCGTGGTGATGACGAAGTTATCATCCTCGACCTGCATGTCCTCGGCGCCTGCATCCAGTGCCAGCGTCATCAGCTGGTCCTCGTTGGCTTTGGCCTTATTGACGACCAAATATCCCTTTTTATGGAACATCCAGGAGACGCAGCCCGCTTCGCCCATATTGCTGCCGGCCTTGCTGAAAATATTCCGGATCTCTGAAACGGTCCTGTTCCGGTTGTCCGTCAGACACTCGATAATGACCGCAACGCCGCCTGGCCCGTATCCTTCGTAGGTTATTTCCTCGTAGGATACACCCGGCAGTTCGCCCGTACCCTTCTGGATCGCCCGCTTGATATTCTCGGCAGGCAGGCTGACCGATTTTGCCTTGGCGACCGCGGTCCTGAGACGCGGGTTGCCGTCGGGGTCACCACCGCCCAGCCTGGCGGCAACGGTGATCTCTTTACCGATCTTCGTGAAGATCTTTCCTCGTTTTGCGTCAGTAGCAGCTTTTTTATGCTTCGTTGTCGCCCACTTTGAATGACCTGACATGAAACCTCCCTCAAAATACAAATTCCAAATAGTAACCAATTTCAAAGCTCCAATTACCAAAACGTTTGAGACTTGATGCTTGGTTATTGGTGCTTATTTGTTATTTGATACTTGGTATTTGGTGTTTGCCGTTCCCCCTATTCGTGCTCCCCTTCTTCCTTGAGTTTGGTAAAGATCATCCTGCCTGCAGCGGTCTGGAGCACGCTCGTGACAGCCACTTCCATATTCTTGTTGATGTACTTTCTGCCGTTCTCGACCACGATCATCGTACCGTCATCAAGGTAAGCGACCCCCTGGCCCGGCTCCTTGCCTTCTTTCAGCACAAAAACGCGCATGCTCTCGCCCGGCAGCGCCACGGGCTTTACGGCATTGGACAGGTCATTGATGTTCAGCACCTTGACGCCCTGAAGCTCCGCGACCTTGTTCAGGTTGAAATCGTTGGTGATCACCTTTGCGCTGAGCTTCTTGGCCAGAGCGATAAGTTTGCTGTCCACTTCACGGATCTTCGGAAAGTCATCCTCAACGATCCGGACCTCCATGTGGCTCATTTTCTGGATGCGGTGCAGGATATCGAGCCCGCGACGGCCGCGGGCGCGTTTCAGCGAGTCCGATGAATCGGCAATATGCTGAAGTTCGTGCAGGATGAACTGTGGAATGATGATGATGCCGTCAAGAAACTCCGTCTCGCAGACGTCGGCGATCCGGCCGTCGATGATCACGCTGGTGTCCATGATCTTGATGTTTTCGTCAGCGCCGCCCTTAAAAAGCTTCTTGATGTTCGAGGGATTGAACCGTTCACCCTCCCGGACGCCGATGGTGATGCCCAGGTAACCGAAAAAACCGTTCATCAACAGCAGGATGAAATTGACGATGCTCCGTTCGAGCGGGACCAGCTTGAGGGGAGCGGCGATAATGTTCGCAGCGGTCAGCCCCAGGATGAAGCCGAGGATCCCTCCGACAATGACCTTCAATGAAACCCGTCTGAACAAAAATTCCGTAAGGATGATAAGTACGGCAACTCCGAATCCTATGGTCATACCTTCTAATTTACTGACCTGGACTTCCAGTTGCGTCGTCGAGACATAATAGCCGAGCAGGGTGCCGACTCCGACAAACAGCATGCGAATAAGAATAAGTCCCATGATTGTTTCACCTCCTTTTGAGTAAGATAGAAATACTCTGCAATGGGCGGTCCGCTCCCGGAAGGAACTGGCCGCACAGTATGTGCTGAGTTATTCCGGTTTGAGCGTAACGAACAGATCCTCGCCTTTCCGCCGGACCAGCAGCAGGATTCTGTCTTTGGAGCGGATCGCTCCCGCTGCTTTTTTATATGCTTCCAGGGTCGGGATGTTCTTCTGATTGATCTGGAGGATAATATCGCCGGGCCGGATACCGGCTTCGTAAGCCCTGCTGTCCGGATCGGTCTTGACGATCACGACCCCCTTTTCGCTCTCGTCGAGGCCGAAATGCCCGGCGATCTCAGGCGTCAGCTCCCGTACGACCAGACCGGCAAGGGCGCTGCTTTCCTCACGATTCCCCGGGTCTTCGTCCGGCGATGAAGATGCGTCTGCAAGCTTCCGGGGAAGTTCGGACACCACGACCTCTACCTCGATCTCCTTTTTCTGCCGAAGCAGCCTGACCTTCACCTTCGAAGCGATAGGGGTCTGGGAAACCATGTTCCTCAGGTGTCCCGTGTCCTCTACGTCCTTGCCGTTGAACTGGAGAATAACGTCGCCCTGCCTGATGCCCGCCTTGTCCGCAGGACTTCCCTTCATGACACGGCTGATCAGCGCTCCCTTGAGGTTCCTGACGCCGAACTCCTCAGCGAGATCGGAAGTCACCTCCTGAATACTCACCCCGAGCCAGCCCCGGACCACTTTATTGTATTTGACCAGGCTGTCCATCACCTGACGGGCCATGCTGCTCGGCACCGCAAAACCGATCCCCTGGTAGCCCCCGGTCCGCGAGATGATGGCGGTATTGATGCCGACCAGTTCACCCCGGGCATTGAGCAGCGCTCCCCCGGAATTACCGGGGTTGATGGCTGCGTCGGTCTGGATAAAATCTTCATAGTCGGCAATCCCGACATTGGCCCGTCCCACGGCGCTGATCACGCCCATGGTCACCGTCTGGTTCAGGCCGAAAGGGTTCCCGATGGCGAACACGATCTCGCCGACCTTCAGTTTGTTCGCGTCCCCCCAGGAAAGCGCAGGCAGCCCCCTGGCATCGATCTTGATGACCGCAATGTCGGTCTTCGGATCGGCCCCAACAAGCTTTGCCTTGAAATCCCGCTTATCGCCCAGCAGGACCTTGATCTCCTGCGCCTTTTCGATCACATGGTTGTTCGTTATGATGTACCCGTCCTCGGAAACGATGACCCCGGACCCGAGACTCTGTTCTTTGTGTTCCTTCGGCACATCCTGGTGCGGGAACTGGTCGCCGAAGAACCGCCTGAAAAAGGGGTCGTCGAAAAAATCGAAGGGCGCTTCATCGCGCGACTTGATGACCCGTGTTGTTGAGATATTTACGACCGAAGGGGTCGATACCGCAGCAACATCCGACAGCGCCTCGCTCAACTGTGTCAGGGTGTCGACGGATCTGGACGACACCTGATTTTTTGCAGTGAGCTGGGAAATGAGGTTCAGCCGCGATGCAAGGAGAAGACCGACGAGGATCCCGATAACGAGCAGCAAAGAAGCCGCGGCATACCATCTCTTTTTGGATATCATAATGATGCACATCTCCGGATGAACCCAAGGAACCGCAATCAGCAAAGCGCATTGTACCAGAAATAAGCCAGGCTTTTCAAGCACTGTTTATGATTGACAAACAGGGTTGTTGAAATATAATAAGCGCCTGGAACTGTCCACCCGGCTCGGCAGAACATCCTCTTATCACGGAAACAGGGTGACATGATCGAAAACGCTTGCTGCAGACGGCCCGTTCAGTACGTACACGAAGGAGAATAGTCGGTGATCAAAACATCTGTTGCAATAAAAAGTTCCGCCCGTCACCTCGAAAAGCTGGATAAACAATACCTCTGGCACCCCTTCACCCAGATGCAAGATTGGGCAAAAAGCCCGCAGATCATCGTCGAAAGCGGCAAGGGCTCTGTTCTCACCGACATTCGGGGGAAAAAGTACCTTGACGGGGTATCCTCGCTCTGGGTCACGGTCCACGGTCACCGGAAGAAGGAGATCGACGCAGCCATCGTACGCCAGCTGAAAAAGATCGCCCACTCCACCCTGCTCGGCCTGTCCAACGTACCGGCCGTTCTGCTGGGCGAGAAACTGGTGTCCATAGCCCCCCGGGGATTGTCAAAAGTATTCTATTCCGACAGCGGATCCACGGCAGTCGAGATCGCGCTCAAGATCGCGTTCCAGTACTGGCAGCAGCAGAAACCCGCCTATCGCCAAAAGACCGGTTTTATTTCCCTTGCCGAATCGTATCACGGCGACACCATCGGCTCCGTGAGCGTCGGCGGCATCGACCTCTTCCATGAGATCTACCGGCCGCTGCTGTTCAAGACCCGGAAGATCCCGACCCCGCACTGCTACCGCTGCACCTTTGGCAGGACCTACCCGGACTGCGGACTGTTCTGCGCGGAACAGGCCGGCAGGGTGATCAAAAAATATCGCCATGAAACAGCGGCCCTCATCATCGAGCCGCTGGTCCAGGGCGCGGCAGGCATGCTCATGCAGCCGCCGGGATATCTGAAAAAGATCAGGCAACTCTGCACGCAGCACAACATTCTGATGATCGCCGACGAGGTCGCGACCGGGTTCGGCAGGACAGGGAAAATGTTCTCCTGCGAACATGAGCACGTCTCTCCCGATATCCTCTGCGTTGCCAAGGGCATTACCGGCGGGTACCTGCCGCTGGCAGCCACTCTCACGACGAACAAGATATACCAGGGCTTCCTGGGAGAACACCGGGACTTGAGAACATTTTTTCACGGCCACACCTATACGGGAAACCCGCTGGCCTGCGCTGCCGCGATCGCGAACATCGACCTTTTCCAGACGGAAGGCACCCTGGCAAGGCTCCAGCCAAGGATCGCATTCCTGGCAAAACAGCTGCAGGTATTCGGGGAGCATCCGCATGTGGGTGATGTCCGGCAGAAAGGCTTCATGGTCGGCATCGAACTGGTCGAGGACAGGAAAACGAAACAACCCTACCCCCTCGAAGACAAGGCCGGGATCCGGGTCGTTCTGGAATGCAGAAAGAAGGGGCTCATCATCCGGCCGCTGGGCAACGTCATTGTGCTCATGCCGCCGCTCACGATGTCGACAAAAGACCTGAAGCGCATGATGGAGATCGTTTATGATGCAATAGAGAGAACTACGACCGGCTGAACAGGGCCTTTAGCCGTAACCAATGCAAAGTGCAAATTGCAAAATTGACGATCTTATAAAAAAGCGATAGCGCTGATGATCGGGAGGGCGCTCATTCCCAGTTTCCGAATCAGATAGCTTCGTTCAGTTGTTCTTTTCCTCGTCCTGGTCCGGCGGGAGGGGCTGTTTCCCGGCCTCATCCATGAACTGGTTAAGCGCCTTGATGGCCTGGCCCGCCTTCTTTCCCCGCTGCGCCTGTTTTTCCTTCACTGCATCGATCTGGTTCCCCGCCATCGTGAACAGGCCCGCCACATCCTTTCCGTGGACCATGACGAGGTATACCAAAAAAATGCAGGCCAGGGCGATCCGGGTTACGGGCAGGATCTTTTCGCGGCCTTTAAATACGTCTGTCTTCTTGATGGCAACCAGGATACCGAACCAGGCAAACAGTACAACAGCGGTTATGAGCAGCCTGGTGAAGAATGTCATCTTGCGAGCAGGTTCCTCGACGGGCGCCCCCTGCAAAGGAGCAATATTCGCCTGAGGTTCCGCCTGCGACTGGAGCCGGTTCTGCTCTTCCACAGCAGTCGTATTTATCGCTGTCGCACGATACTTCACCGGCACAGACTCCAGATTGTCGACAAAGCTGATTACCCCCTCCTCATTAACATACTGGTAGATATCGGCAAACGCATGGCGAGAACCGAAACCGAGCAGAACAATGAAAAGGAGAGCGGACAGCGCAACTTGTTTCGGCATGGCAGGAAACTCCTCTTCGTCAAGTGATTGGGTGATGCGATTTGCTATTGTAGTGAACCATGCCGGTCTTTGTCAAGAATGATTATCGCTCGCGACTGCCGCCTGAGCCTACCCTTGCACTCTCTGCGTGATTGGTATACCATGGCCCCATCATGAACAAAAAACAGATCATCAGCTGGTGCCTCTTCGATTTTGCCAACTCAAGCTACTCCGCCGTCATCGTTGCGGTCATCTTTCAGGTTTACTATATCAACGTCATTGTCGGGAACGCTGCCGGCCAAGGCGACCTCTGGTGGGGACGGGCGATCTCACTGAGCATGCTGGTGGTCTCCCTCACCTCCCCCTTTCTCGGCGGCATTGCAGACTATGCCGGCAGCAGGAAACGGCTCCTCGCCGTGTACACCTTCACCTGTATCATGAGCGTTGCAGGTTTTTCCCTGATCACACCCGGCGCCGTTGTGCTCGGTTTTTTCCTCATCATCCTGGCCAACATCGGCATGGAAGGCGGGCTCGTATTTTACAATGCTTTCCTTCCCCAGATCGCGCCCGCGGAGTACCAGGGCAGGGTTTCGGGGTGGGGCTTCGGCATCGGGTATGCAGGCTCCATCCTTTCTCTGCTCATTGCCCTGCCGCTGGCAAGTGCCGGCCGGCTCTCCCTCGTCTGGCCCATGGTCGCCCTTTTTTTTGCAATCTTTTCTTTGCCGGCATTATTATTTCTGCCTCGCGATGCACCAGTAGCGGTCTCGCCCTTCCAGGGCGGCATCAGGGGCTTCCAGCGCGCCCTGGCCACCCTGAAGGAGCTCCTGCAGCGGCGCGAAGCTCGTAAATTTCTACTGGCCTACCTTATTTATGAGGATGGGGTCAACACGGTCATCATCTTTTCAAGCAGCCTTGCCGCCACGACCTTTGGCTTCAACCAGGGCGAACTGATCGGACTCTTTCTTGCGGTCCAGGTCACAGCCCTGGTTGGCGCGTTTATCCTTTCGAAGCCCACCGATACCTGGGGCCCGAAAAAAGTGGTCATCCTTTCCCTGCTCCTCTGGACAATGGTTGCCGTGGCTGCCTTCTTCGTCCAGACCAAGCCCCAGTTCTGGATGATCGCCTGCACTGCAGGCCTTGGCCTCGGCAGCGTGCAGGCCGGAACTCGTGCTTTCTTTACCCAGTTCGTCCCCAGCGGCAGGGAAGCGGAATACTTCGGGGTCTATGCTCTTGTCGGGAAATCCTCGGCCATCGCCGGACCGCTTGTCTTCGGCATGATCTCATCGACCTTCGGGAGCCAGCGTCCGGCCATCCTGTCCATTGCAGCCTTTTTCGTCATCGGCCTGGTCCTGCTCATCAGGGTCAAGGGCGGTGGTCCTAACAAGGCGGTGATAACGAGCCCCTGAGCTTCCTTAACGGTCCGGCAAGGGAACAAGAACGAAGCGTTGGTGCGGATAAGATTGCCGGGCTGATGTCAGGACGGTTCCTCGAATCCAGGACCATAGTACTGCCCTTGATAAACCTCCTGTCATGTGCATCCTTTTGCACCTTCCGATGAAAAGTCTTTTCTCTTGACAAAGAGGTATGTTCTCTATATAATTCGTGACTTACAGCCCCCGGAGCAGCTAAAATGGCTATCAAGATCAATGACATACCGCCTGAGGGGCTTACCCTGGAGCTTGCCCACAAGCTCGATCTGTTCGACAAAGGGGTAGCATCAACAGCGTTTACAGCAGTGCTGAGCTTCAAACCGTCGGGAGCAGGGTTGCTCCATGTTGCCGGTCGGATACAAGCTGAACCGCTGCTGGAATGCAGCCGTTGCCTGAAATCCTTTCCGTACCGGATCGATGCCGACGTGAAAGTTGAACTGGTGCCCGCGAGCACCGTGGAGTCCGGGGCTGAACATGAGCTCGATCGGTCGGAGCTTGATATGGAATTTTATCAGGGCGAAGAGATCGAGCCCGTTGGCATTATCAAGGAACAACTGCTCATCGCTGTTCCCATGGTGCCGCTTCATGATGCGAATTGCAAAGGTCTCTGCCCACTCTGCGGCAAGGACCTCAATGAAGCAGCGTGTGACTGCAATCGCGATGATCAAGGAACATTCGGAGCCTTTTCAGCATTAAAGGACATATTCAAAAAATAGAAGGAGCACAAGAGAATCATGGCTAATCCAAAACACAAAACATCCAAGTCACGCAGAGACAAAAGACGTACGCATAAGCACCTGTCCGCCCCCAGCGTCACGGTCTGCCCGCAGTGCCAGGAGGTCAAAAAACCTCACCACGCCTGCATCTCCTGCGGCACCTACAATGGCCGCGAAGTCATCACTGTCCAGCAGATATAGCGTTCGTGCGCTCGAAGGCAAAGGGATGATACTGTATTCTTGGTATAGCTCTTTGCCTTTTATATTGTAGGGAGTCCGTATGAAGATCGCTGTTGATGCTATGGGCGGGGATAATGCGCCCCATGCCGTTGTTGCCGGTGCAGTTCAGGCGGCAAAGGAATTCGGCGTCGGCATCATCCTGGTGGGGATCGAGCAGGTAATTCAGGAAGAGCTCGACAAACACCACAACGCACAGGCGCTTCCACTGGAAATTCGGAATGCAACCGAAGTGGTGGACATGCTCGATTCACCCGCCACGGTCTTTCGCAGAAAAAAAGACTCCTCGATCCGTGTCGCCAATGAACTTGTCAAGAGCGGTGAAGCGGTCGCGGTGATCAGCGCGGGGCACACCGGTGCTGCCATGGCCACCTCGCTCTTCGTCCTCGGCAAGCTGGAGGGGATCGAACGGCCGGCGATCGCAACGATCATGCCGACCATGAAAGGCACCTGCATTATTCTGGATGTGGGTGCGAATGTGGACTGCAAGCCGAACCACCTCCTGCAGTTCGCGATCATGGGCGAAGTTTACTCGAAATACCTTCTGAAGAACCTGAACCCCCGGGTGGGCCTGCTTTCCATCGGCGAGGAAGCGACCAAGGGGAATGAACTGACCAAGGAAGCGTTCAAGCTCCTGACCGAAACGTCGCTTAACTTCATCGGCAACGTGGAAGGCCGCGACGTCATGAGCGGCAACGCAGATGTCGTGGTCTGTGACGGTTTTATCGGCAATGTGGTGCTCAAGATCTCCGAAGCTGTTGCCGAGACCATCGGGCTCATGATCCGCGAGAATATCGGCGACAATCTGATCCGGAAGCTCGGTTATTTCATGATGCGGCCGGCCTTTCGGTCGCTCAAGCGCCGTATTGATTACGCCGAGTACGGCGGCGCGCCCCTCATCGGCATCAACGGCATCAGCATCATCAGCCACGGTCGTTCCTCGGACCGGGCGATCAAGAACGCCATCCGCGTTGCCGCGGAACTCGCTAAAAGTGAGGTCAACAAGCACCTCCACGAGGACATCGAAAAGAATATGGAGCTTGCGAAAGCAAAATGATCCACGCGCGGATAACAGGAACGGGCTCATTCGCCCCGAAAAAGATCATTACCAACCAGGATCTGGAAAAGCTCGTTGATACGAGCGACACCTGGATCACCGAACGCACGGGCATCAAAGAGCGCCGGATCGCGGAAAAGGGCCAGACCACGTCCGACCTTGCCTATGAAGCCGGCAAGAAAGCGCTGAAAGCCGCGGGGATCGGGGCCCAGGACCTGGACCTCATTCTGGTGGCCACCATGACGCCGGACACCATCCTGCCGAGCATGGGATGTGTGCTGCAGGACAAACTCGGCGCGAAAAATGCTGCGGCCTTCGATATCGCTGCGGCCTGCTCGGGGTTCATCTACGGAATGTCCGTTGCCGATGCGTTCATCAGGTCCGGCATGTATAAGAACATCCTCCTCGTTGGCGCCGAGATCCTGTCGCGGTTCACCGACTGGGAGGACCGCACGACCTGCATCCTCTTTGGAGACGGGGCGGGAGCGGTCGTGATCCAGCGGCACGCGGGCAAGCGCGGGATCCTTTCAACGCATCTTCATTCCGACGGCTCGCTCGGCGACCTGCTTCATGTTCCGGCGGGCGGCGCCTCACACCCGGCGTCCCACGATACCATCCGCAAACGGATGCACTTCATCCGGATGAAAGGCAACGAGACCTTCAAAGTTGCCGTACGGGCGCTCGAAGGCGTTGTGCAGGAAGCACTGGAGCACAACAAGGTAAAACCGGAGGAGATCGACTTCCTTGTTCCGCACCAGGCAAATCTGCGGATCATCCAGGCCATGGCGCAGCGCCTCAACATGCCCATGGAAAAGGTCGTGCTCACCCTTCCTAAATATGGAAATACCTCGGCGGCATCGATCCCCATGGCGCTGGACGAAGCGGTCCGCGACGGCAGGATCAAGGACAATCACCTCCTCCTGTTCGAGGCCTTCGGCGGCGGCCTGACCTGGGCCTCGGCGCTCGTTCGGTGGTAAGGATGCGCCATTTTTATAGAATTTATCTGGGTTCATCTATTTATATAAAAATTTCACGGTAATCCGGAGGTTGTAATGGACTATTTGTTGACAGAGGATCAGATCATGATACGCGATCTCGCACGGCAGATCGCGGTTGAGAAGATCGTGCCGGTGCGGGCCGAACTGGATGAACAGAACAAGTTCCCCACGGACATCATGAAGGCAATGGCGCAGGCGGACCTCTTCGGTATCTATATTCCTGAAGAATACGGCGGTCTCGGCAAAAAGAGCTTCGAGCTCTACATCGCCATCGAGGAAATTTCGAAGGCCTGCCTCGGTGTTTCCACCAGCTACGCTGCCAATGCCCTCGGCACCTATCCCATACTGCTCCACGGGTCCGATGCGCAGAAGAAAAAGTACCTGCCCAATATCGCATCGGGAAAGCACCTCGCGGCATTCGGTCTTACCGAAGCGAACGCCGGCAGCGATGCCAGCGGCGTACAGACCACGGCGAAGCTCGAAGGGAATGAATACGTTCTGAACGGCACGAAACAGTGGATCACGAACGGCGGCGAGGCCCATGTATATACCGTGATCGCCATCACCGACAAATCCAAGGGCGCCCGCGGCGCCTCGTGCTTTATCGTGGAAAAAGGAACTCCCGGCTTTACCTTCGGCAAAAAAGAGAACAAGATGGGCATCCGCGCATCATCAACGACCGAGCTCATTTTCAATAACTGCCGCATCCCCAAGGAAAACCTGATCGCCAGGGAAGGCATGGGGTTTATTGTGGCCATGAAGACCCTCGACTGCTCCCGCGCAGGCGTGGGTGCCCAGGGCGTGGGCGTGGCACAGGGCGCCATCGACGAGTGCATCAAGTTCGCCAAAGGCAGGGTCCAGTTCGGCCAGCCCATCACCTCATTCCAGGCCATTCAGCACATGCTTGCCGACATGCAGACCCAGACTGAGGCGGCCCGCGCCCTTGTGTATTCTGCCGCCCGCATGATGGACAGCGGAGCCAAGGATTTCTCCCGCGCTTCCGCCATGGCAAAGCTCTTCGCCACTGATACAGGAATGAAGGTCACCACTGATGCGGTCCAGATCATGGGCGGTTCGGGCTATATGAAAGAGTACCCCGTCGAGAAAATGATGCGTGACGCCAAGATCCTCCAGATCTATGAGGGCACGAACCAGATCCAGCGCAACGTCATCGCTCTCGACATGATCAAGGAAGCGAACAGACAGAAATAAGGGTAACAAGCACCAAAGCCCAAACACCAAATAACAATTAAATTCCAAACAGCAAAAAGCAAACAGCAAACAATTTGAAGATTGAAACTTGGGATTTATTTGGGATTGGTAATTTGTTCTTTAGAATTTTGCATGGAGTATCGGTATGAATATTATTGTATTAGTAAAGCAGGTTCCCGACACCTCTGAAGTGAAAATCAACCGGGAAACGAACACGCTCATCCGTGACGGAGTTCCTAGCATCATCAATCCCTTTGATATGTTCGCCATTGAAGAAGCGCTCCGTTTGCGCGAGCAGCATGGCGGCAAGGTGACCGCCGTTACCATGGGACCGCCGCAGGCCGCCGATGCGCTTAAAGAGGCCGTGGCCATGGGCGTTGATGAGGTAGTGCTCCTGTCCGACCGGGCTTTCGCAGGCGCCGATACGTGGGCCACCTCCTATACTCTTGCCCAGGGCATAAAAAAGATCGGAGCCTACGACCTCGTTATTGCGGGAAAGCAGGCGATCGACGGCGACACGGCCCAGGTCGGCCCCGAGACCGCAGACATGCTCGGCATTCCCTTCATCGCCTACATCAAGAAAATAGAGACCATCGCCGACGGGAAAATGACCGTAGAGCGCATGATGGACGACGGGTTCGATGTGGTGGAATCCTCTCTCCCGGCGCTGATAACCGTGGTCAAAGAGATCAACCAGCCGCGGCTGCCCTCACTGAAGGGCAAAATGAAAGCGAAAAACCTCAAGGTCACGACCCTGACGGCCAAGGATATCAACGCTGACGAGAACCTGCTCGGGCTCAAGGGTTCGCCCACGAAGGTCGTCAGAATATTCCCGCCTGTCCCTCGCGGCCAGCGGGAGATGCTGTCCGGCACGATCGAGCAGCAGGTCGAGCAGGTCGTGAAGAAGCTGAAAGAGCAGTCGCTGGTGTAAACCGGGAAGGTAGGAAGTTATGAAGGTAAGAAGGTAGGCGTTTTTCTTACCTTCCTGCCATCTTTCCCTCTTACCTTCTCTGATTCAAAAAGGAGTTTCCTCGTGAGCGTTCAAGTCATTTCAAACACCTGCACCGGTTGCGAGACCTGTGTCTCCGCCTGCCCCTTTGGCGCCATCGAGATGCGAGGCGGAAAGGCCTTCATCACCGAAAGCTGCACCCTGTGCGGCGCGTGCATCGAGGCATGTGAATTCAAAGCCATCGAACGCACCGGCGAAGAAGCCGTTGCAGCAGCAAAGGACCTTTCCGCATTTAAGGGCGTTTGGGTCTTTGCAGAACAGCACAAGGGCGGCATATCCAGCGTTACGCTTGAGCTCCTCGGCGAAGGACGAAAGCTTGCGGACAAGCGCCAGGCAAAACTTTCCGCCGTATTCATCGGTCACGGCATCAAGGACAAGGCAAAGGACCTCATCGCTCACGGGGCAGATATTGTCTACCTGGCCGACGATCCGGCTTTGAAGGATTTTAACGACGACTCCTACAGCGCCGTGCTCACCACCCTTGCAACGCTCCACAAACCCGAGATCATCCTGGCCGGCGCAACAGCGATCGGTCGTTCGTTCATTCCAAAGGTCGCGGCCAAGCTCTATACGGGCCTTACGGCAGATTGCACCGTGCTCGACATTGATCCCGAGACCGGCAACCTTCACCAGACCCGACCTGCCTTCGGCGGCAACATCATGGCCACCATCGTTTCGCCCAACCATCGTCCCCAGATGGCGACGGTCAGACACAAGGTCATGAAGCCGGCTCCACGCAACGACGCCCGGACCGGCGAGATCATCGAGGTCAAATTCACGCAAACCGGCGATGTCCGCACCAAGGTCATTAAAACCGTAGAAGAGCTGGGTGAGACCGTCAATATCTGTGAAGCGAACATTATTGTGGCAGGCGGCCGCGGCATGGGCGGCGTCAAGAACTTTCACCTCCTCGAAGAGCTTGCCAAGGTCCTGGGCGGCGCAGTTGCCGCTACGCGCGGCGCCGTGGACGAAGGCTGGATCCCCTACTCGCATCAGGTGGGTCAGACCGGCAAGACCGTTTGTCCCAAACTCTATATCGCCTGCGGCATCTCCGGAGCCATCCAGCACGTGGCGGGCATGCAGTCCTCCGACGTCATCGTCGCGATCAACAAGGACCCAGACGCGCCCATCTTCAGTGTTGCCACCTACGGCATCGTTGGCGATGTGCTTGAGGTCCTCCCGGTCATGATCAAGAAGTTCAAAGAGCTCCGGGGCTAAAGAATAGACATAAGAGCGGGGCTGCAACTCCGGGCGGCCGCGGTATCGATCAACGAAGATGAGGCCGTCATAACCATGAAAATCGCATTTCTTTTTCCCGGCCAAGGCTCGCAGTATGTGGGCATGGCCAAGGAATTTTACGAGAACTTCCAAGAATCCCGCGAGGTCTTCGAAGCCGCAAGCGCTGCCCTTGGCTTCGACCTTGCGCAGCTGTGCACCCAGGGCCCGGTCGAAAAACTGAACCTCACGGAGAATACCCAGCCCGCCATCCTTGCGGCGAGCATCGCGATCCTGAGACCGCTCGAACGCCGGGGGGTCACCGCCGTCGTTGCAGCAGGCCATAGCCTGGGAGAATACACGGCCATCACCTGTGCCGGGGGCCTGACCTTCAAAGACGCTGTTGCGCTCGTCCAGAAGCGCGGCCGTTATATGCAGGAAGCCGTTCCTGCAGGCGCCGGACTCATGGCGGCCATACTCGGCATGGAGCGCCAGGACGTAGAAAAAACTTGCCTTGACGCTTCCAAAAATGGTATAGTTGCCCCTGCAAATTACAACTCCCCGGGCCAGATCGTGATAGCCGGCGAGAAAAAAGCCGTAGAAGCTGCTATGGAACTTGCCAAAGCCCGCGGGGCGAAAAAAGTGGTGCCGCTCGCTGTAAGCGTGCCATCACATTGCGCCATGATGCAGGCGGCAGGCGACCGGCTGGCAAAAGAACTGGAGACCGTCACCATCAGCGATCTCGCCATACCGATCGTAAATAATGCCGATGCGCAGTACGTGCAGAAAGCATCTGACCTGAGACCATCGCTCATCAAACAGATCAGCGCTCCTCTTTTCTGGGAAGACTCGATCAAACGCATGACCGCCGACGGCGTCGACACCTTCATCGAAGTAGGCCCCGGCAGGGTACTTTCCGGACTGGTCAAGCGGATCGCCAAGGACGCAAAGATCCTGAACGTTGAAGACCAGAAGAGCATGAACGATACGCTGCATGCCATCGGCATTTCATAGCAGTCTGACGGACATCCAACGGGGAGGTTAGTCATGGTTATGAAGATTTTCACGTTCGTATTCTCACTGTTCATGGCAGCAGGCGTGGTCATCCTATCCCCGGCACCGTCTCATGCAGGACAGGTCACAGCCGCCGAGGTGGCAGACCACATGGACAAGACGAAGTATTCGTCAGATGATATTAAGAGCTATCTTAAGGCATTAAAAGGAAAACAGATCGTCGCAGACGGCAAGGTCGACGATGTCAAGACCGGCAGGACCGGCGCGAAAATTGTAGTAAAAGTGGAAGTGCCGGGGCGCTCCAAGGACTTTGTCGTCGATGTCCGCGCCAAGAGCGCGGCCGCACTGCATAAAGGCGACAGGGTCTCCTGCAAGGGAGAATACACCAAATACAATATGTTCACCCTGAACGGGATCGGCATCGACGGCAGCTGCTCAAAATAACACGGGACTGAACACCCCTCACCACTATGCAGGAGTGATCGCATGAGCTTGAACGGCAAAATAGCACTGGTCACCGGCGCAGCACAAGGCATCGGGCGGGACATTGCACTGGCACTCGCAACGGACGGCGCTGACGTCGCCATCTGCGATGTGAACCTCGAAGCAGCCCAGAAAACAGCGGTGGACATCGAAGCGCTCGGCAGAAAATCGCTTGCCCTCAAAGCGAACGTGGCAGCCTCGGCCGAAGTGATTGCCATGGTCGACCAGGTCGTCGAGAAGTTCGGCAGGATCGATATCCTGGTGAACAATGCCGGCATCACCCGCGACGGGCTTATCCTCCGGATGAAGGATGATGACTGGGACCTGGTGCTCAGCATCAACTTAAAAGGCGCGTTCCTGTGCACGAAGTCGGCGCTCAAATATATGGCCAAGCAGCGCGGCGGTACGATCATCAATATCGCCTCGATCGTGGGCGCCATGGGCAACGCAGGCCAGGCGAACTATGTGGCATCCAAGGCCGGCCTCATCGGGCTTACCAAGACCATCGCCCGGGAATATGCGAATCGCGGCATTACCGCCAATGCCGTGGCCCCCGGCTTTATCGAAACGGCCATGACGCAGGCCCTGTCAGAAAATGTCAGGACCGAGCTCGCAAAGCAGATCCCCCTGGGCAAGCTCGGCACTCCCGCCGACGTTGCAAATGCGGTCAGGTTCCTTGCATCACCCTGGGCATCGTACATATCCGGGCAGGTCATCCATGTGAACGGCGGCATGTACATGTAGTTTCCGGGCGCTCCATGGAATGCACCCCGTTTTTAGAGACAGAGATATTATCAAGGACATAATCACAGGAGGAAGACAATGGCAGAGATAGTGGCAAAGGTAAAAAAGATCATTTCAGAGCAGCTCGGCGTTCCGGAAGCGGATGTGAAACCTGAGGCATCCTTCGTCAACGACCTCGGTGCCGACTCGCTCGATACCGTGGAACTCGTGATGGCGCTTGAGGAAGAATTCGGCGTTGAGATCCCGGATGAAGATGCGGAAAAGATAGCGACCGTGCAGAACGCGATCGACTATATCAAGGCAAAAAAGTAACGTAATTCAGCGTTACGGGCTGATCCGTCTCAAGAAATCCAGAAAGCCAGAAGACCTCTCCCGCAGTTGTGAGAACAGGTTTTTTGGCTTTTCGGATTTATTACGCAGGGAGGTATCCTCTTTTGAAGAGAAGAGTTGTTGTAACCGGTGTCGGCATGGTCACGCCCGTCGGGCTCGATACGGAAGCAAGCTGGGAAGGCCTGATCAACGGCAGGTCCGGCATCGGCCCTATTACGCACTTCGATGACAAGACCATTCCGACGCAGATCGCGGGAGAGATCCACGGCTTCGAACCGGAAAAGTACATCGAAGCCAAAGAGATCAAAAAAATGGACCGGTTCATTCATCTGGCGATCGCGGCAAGTCAGATGGCCATGGACATGTCGGGGCTCAAGATCACGCCGGAGAACGCCGAGCGCGTCGGCGTCATTGTAAGCGCTGGAATAGGCGGCCTCCCGGCCATCGAGAAATACCACAAGGTCTACCTCGAACGCGGTTTCCGCAAGATCACGCCCTTCTATATCCCCATGCTGATCATCAACGAGGCAGCGGGTAATATTTCGATGCGTTTTGGCGCCAAGGGCCCCAACATAAGCATCGTCACTGCCTGCGCCACGGGAACGCATTCCATCGGCGATGCCTTCAAGTGGATCCAGCGCGGCGATGCCGATGCCATGATCGCCGGAGGGACCGAATCGTGCATCTGCGTGACCGGCGTGGGCGGATTCAACGCCATGAAAGCCCTCTCCACCCGGAACCATGAGCCGCAGCGCGCAAGCCGGCCCTTTGACGCCGAGCGCGATGGCTTCATCATGGGCGAAGGCTCCGGCGTGGTGGTCCTTGAAGAGATGGAAGCGGCACTCAAGCGCGGCGCCCGCATCTACGCCGAAGTGGTCGGCTATGGCGCCTCGGGCGATGCCTATCATATCACATCTCCCGCTCCGAACGGCGAGGGAGCGGCCCGGTGCATGAAGATGGCGATCAAGGACGCGGGCGTTGCACCGGCGGACATGGGCTACATCAATGCCCACGGGACCTCCACCAAGTACGGCGACGAGCTCGAAACCATTGCCATCAAGACCGTGTTCGGCGACCATGCCTACAAGATCCCGGTGAGCTCCACGAAATCCATGACCGGGCACCTGCTCGGCGCAGCCGGCGGTGTAGAGGCCGTCATCTCCGTTCTTGCATTGGACCGCGGGGTGCTTCCGCCGACCATCAATCTGGAGAATCCCGACCCTGAATGCGACCTGGACTACATCCCGCACACCGCGCGAAAAGCGCAGGTCGACGTCGTCATGTCCAACTCCTTCGGTTTCGGCGGCACGAACGCGTGTCTGGTGTTCAAGCGCTTCAGGAACTAAGATGCCCACGCTCGCAGATCTTCAGCAAAACATCTCCTACACGTTCAAGGAGCCCCAGCTCCTTGAACGTGCTTTAACGCACAAATCCTTTGCCAACGAGAACAGGGTCCCCTACCACAACGAACGGATGGAGTTCCTCGGAGATGCCGTTCTCTCGCTCATCGTGAGCGAGCATCTCATGAAAACCTGTCCGGACTCGACCGAAGGTGATCTTTCGAGGCTCAGAGCAGCGGTCGTGAGCGAGCCTGCGCTTGCCGTGATCGGCCGCACGCTGGAGCTCGGCGCTTACCTGCTGCTCGGCAAGGGCGAAGAGCAGACCGGCGGACGCGATAAGGATTCGCTCTTGGCGGACGCCCTTGAAGCGCTCATTGCCGCCCTGTACCTCGATGCCGGCAAGGATGCTGCCGAAGCATTTATCCTTCGCTTTTTCGAGGACGTGATCAAGAGGACCTGCACGGCACGCACCAGCCTTGACTACAAAACAGCCCTCCAGGAGCGCTGCCAGGAGCACCTCAAGCAGCTGCCTGAATACCGCGTCGTATCCGAGACCGGCCCCGACCACCAGAAGCAGTTCGACGTGGAGCTGCTGGTCAAAGGGCAGGCCTATGGCCGCGGGACAGGCAAGAGCAAAAAAGAAGCCGAACAGAAAGCTGCGAAGGAAGCGCTTCAAAAACTAAGAAGCCAGGAGCCAGAAGACAGGAGACAGAATACAGAAGGGTAAGGGAATAGCCGTTTCATTTCTCCTGACTCCTGACTCCTGTCTCCTGACTCCTGTATTTCCATGATCATCCCCTTCTTCATTCCCCATTCTGGCTGTCCTCACCAGTGTGTGTTCTGCAATCAAAAGAATATCACCGGCCAGAGAACGTCCGTTGATCCGTCCTCCATCGCGCACACGATCACCGCCTATCTGAAGCCCCTGAAGCAGCAGGAGGCCCAAGTGGCGTTCTATGGCGGCAGTTTTACCGCCCTGGCGATCGAGGTGCAGAAAAGCTACCTCGAAGCATGCCAGCCGTTCATTGCTTCAGGCAGGATCACCGGGATCCGCCTCTCCACCCGGCCGGATTGCATCACCAGGGAAATCCTTGCCTTCCTCAGGGACCATCAGGTTGAGACCATCGAACTGGGCGTCCAATCCATGGATGATTCCGTGCTCATGCGTTCCGGGCGGGGTCATACCGCAGCCGACACTATTCATGCCGTCACCCTGCTTCGGGAACAGGGCTTCACCATCGGACTGCAGCTGATGCCCGGCCTGCCGGGAGATGTTGCCGAAACCTTCATGACGACCGTGAGCACTGTGATCGGAATGAGGCCGGACGTTGTCCGGCTCTACCCGGCGCTCGTTATCAAAGATACCCCGCTCGAAACGTTGTATCGCACGGGACAATTTACTCCGTTGTCTCTGGACGAAGCAGTGCAGTGGTGCAAAAACGCACTTCTGCAATTCGAGCTCGCCAATATCGCGGTGATCCGCATGGGACTCCAGCCGACCGAGGAACTTCAAAGACCCGGCACCATCCTGGCAGGCCCCTATCACCCAGCCTTCCGGCAGCTCGTTGATTCATCGATCCTCCTGGACCGGATGCGCGCCGCGTTGCAACAGCGCGCGCCGGGAACTGGGTCGGCTTGTTTGCTCAGCCATCCCTCCGATGTTGCTGCTGCCATAGGCCAGAAACGAGCAAATATCGCTGCCTTGAAAAAAGAGTTCTGTTTAAACGAACTACGCGTTGTCTCCGCCCCTGCGGTCAGAAAAGGTTCGATCACGTATCAGTGGGAATAAGCGTTCTTCTATGCTATAGTTACCCAGGAGATAACCGATGAGAACTTTTATTTTCTTCATGCTTTTTGCAACCCTGCTCCTGGCACAGGAAAGCCGCGCAGGAGAGGTCCGGGCGATCGAGCTCAAGGATGGCAGTGTTGTCACCGGAGAGGTCGTATCATTGACCAACGGGAAATACACCATACGTTCAGGCAGCCTGGGCACTATACAAATTGAGGAGTCGAAGGTCCTGGTCATCAGGCCGGTAGGGGCGCCGGCTGCTAGCAATTTTGGAGCAATTCCTGACACGGCCGAAGACATAAGCACCCTGCAGAACAGGATGATGAACGACAAGGAGGTCATGAGCAAGATCCAGTCGCTCCAGAACGACCCGGAATTTATGAAGATCCTCGAAGATCCCGAGGTCATGAAAGCCGTGACTTCCGGCGACACTGCCGCGCTCATGGCGAATCCTCAGTTCCTCAAGCTCATGAACAATCCCACCGTACGGGACATCGAGCAAAAAGTCCGATAACGGAGGCGGTATTTCACTCCCCGCTGCTGCGGTTGAAACCTGTTGACAGCAGCACCGGTTACAGGTACTATCGACAAAATTTTCCAGAAGGGAACTTCCATGGCCATTACCTATAAGGATGCCGGTGTTGACATCGATGCCGGAGACCTCTTTGTATCGAAGATCAAACCCTACGTCAAGTCAACATTCCGTTCGGAAGTGCTCACCGACATCGGCGGCTTCGGCGGGCTGTTTGCCCTTAAAAAATATCAGTCGCCGGTCCTCGTTTCCGGCACGGACGGCGTGGGCACCAAGCTCAAGATCGCCTTCCTCACCAAAAAGCACGACACCGTAGGCATCGACCTCGTCGCCATGTGCGTGAACGACATCATTGTCCAGGGTGCTGAGCCGCTCTTTTTCCTCGACTACTTTGCCACGGGCAAACTTAAGCCGAAGGAACACTCCAACATCATCAAAGGCATTGCCGAAGGCTGCAGGCAGTCCGGCTGCGCCCTGATCGGCGGCGAGACCGCCGAAATGCCGTCGTTCTACGGAAACGATGAATATGATCTGGCTGGCTTTGCCGTCGGCGTGGTGGAAAAAAAGAAAATCATCGACGGCTCCCGGATCAGGCCCGGAGACCAGCTCATCGGACTTGCATCATCAGGGCTGCACAGCAACGGCTATTCGCTGGCGCGCAAGGTCCTGCTCGAGGAAGCCGGCTACTCTCTCAGGAAGATCGTTCCCGGGCTCGACCGGCCGCTGGGAGAGGTCCTGCTCGCCCCGACGCGGATCTACGCAAAGACCATACTGGCGCTGATGCGGGAGTTCGATCTCCGCGGCATGGCGCACATAACGGGCGGCGGCATCACCGAGAACACACCGCGCATGCTTCCGAAAGGCGCCCAGGCCCAGATCGTCAAGGGGACCTGGGACATCCATCCTATCTTTTCGTTGATCCAGGAAAAAGCGGGCGTGGACGATCATGAGATGTACCGGGACTTCAACATGGGCATCGGGATGATCTTGGCAGTACCGGCAAAGCAGGCCGAAGCAGTCATGAAGCGCGCTCAAAAGCTCGGAGAGCGGGTCTACCTGATCGGCGAGATCACAAAAGGGAAACAGGTCGTTAAGTACAAAGAATGATAGTAGCCAGGGTCCAGTAGCCGGGGTCCAGTCTTTTTTTACCTGAACCCTGGCCCCTGGACCCCGAACCCTGTTGTAAGGAATTCCTATGAAAAAGATCCGCATCGGGGTCCTCGTCTCGGGACGGGGCTCGAACCTCCAGGCCATCATCGACAATATTGAGCAGGGTCAGCTCGCCGCGGAGATTGCGGTCGTTATCAGCGATCAAGCCGACGCCTATTCACTCGAACGAGCCAGAAAACACAACATACCGGCGGTCCACGTAAGCGCCAAAGGCTTCAAGGGCAAACGCGATGCCTATGACGCCCTGCTCGTGCAGGAGCTTCAGAAGCGAGGCGTGGAACTTGTCTGTCTCGCCGGCTTCATGCGCATCATCACTCCCGTGCTGATCGCTGCCTTCCCGCACCGCATCCTGAACATCCACCCTTCCCTGCTGCCGGCCTTCCCCGGCCTCCATGTTCAGAAAAAAGCGCTGGATCACGGCGTGAAGTTCTCCGGCTGCACCGTGCACTTCGTTGACGAAGGCATGGACACCGGCCCCATCATCATCCAGGCCGTGGTACCCATCCTGGACAATGATACCGATGAAAGCCTGTCAGCGCGCATCCTTCAGCAGGAGCATAAGATTTATTCCCGCGCAATTCAGTTGTTCGGCGAGGGCAGGCTCAAGGTCGAAAGCAATCGGGTCTCGGTCATCGGTGGGCTCACCGAATCCAACGCTTTTCTGATAAATCCATAAGATGAACTGCTTCGCGATAAAAGCTGAAGGGGGGGTTATATGAAACAAAGATGGAAAGCACTGGTACTGGTAGCAATGGCAATTTTGCTTGTTTCCTCCGCGTGTTTGCCGCCTCGTCCCGGACACCCCGGACGTCACCTCCCACACCCGAAAAGATTGCCGCTGCCGTAATATTCGCATGTCCTCGCAGGATAAGGTAGAAAAAGCGCTCGAAAAAGTACCGGCGTGTTCGCCTGATCCAGACATCCAAACAAAAAGCCTTGCATGGTTTTTCATGCAAGGCTTTGCTTTTCTGTGAACGATAAAAATTGGTGGACGAGAAGGGGATCGAACCCTCGGCCCCCGCATTGCGAACGCGGTGCTCTCCCAGCTGAGCTACTCGCCCATCGTGGACTTGCCAATGAGGGGTATAATCTAATCCATCGGATAAAATAAATCAAGGAAAAAGTCATACGAAAATCAAAAAGAGCCGGCGATCGATCATGTTTGATCGTTCGATGGTCCTGCCCGGGAGACCAAGGGTCTTTCAGCCCTACTCCCCGAACATATTGACAAACAGGCCCATCTTCGCTATAGTGTGCAGTCTGAACCGTACCGACCATTCCAAGCGAAAGGAGAAATGCAAACCATGCGTGAAAGAGAAACCGAGATCGCCCGCAAACGGAAACGCCAGAAAGAAACGCTGAAGCTGAAGCGCAAGACCGCCATTGCCGCTGCCGCTGCAAAGAAAGGGAAGTAAGGATGTCGCTCCGCCGCACCTTCATAGTGTTCATGGCCGGGCTGCTGCTTGGATCCATTGTTCTCACGAGCTGCGCACCGAAACTGCCGCCCGAACCGGCATGGGAGAAGGACGCCCGAGCGCTTTTGGACCAGGCAGATGCTTTCTATGCCAAAAAACAATACGGCCCAGCGCTCAAGACAGCCAATGATTTTGCCGCGCTGTATCCCAAAAGCAGGCATCAGGACCGGGCGCGTTTTCTCATGGGCGAGGTGCACTTTGCGCAGCGGGACTACCTGCAGGCGCTCAGCAACTACAAGGATGTTCTCGAAAAGTACCCCGCTTCGTTGTTCATTACCGACGCCAAATACAAACTCGGCCTCTGCTACTTTGAGCTCAAGGAATACGACCTCGCCATAGCGAACCTGCAGGACCGGACCCGGGTCACTGATCCGGCAAGGCTGGTGAGGACCGCCGAGGTCCTGGCAGCAGCGTATGCGGCAAAAGAAGCATACCTGCCTGCGGTGAAAGAATTCGCCTACCTTGCCGAATCTGCGCCGAACGATAAACAAAAAATCGGATACCGGGAGCGAGTGCGCGAAATGGTGGCCAAAAACCTTACGGAAGGCGACCTTACGGCCTTGTCGGAAGGAGTTGCCTATCCCGCGGACCTCGCCCTTTTGCGTCTTGCAAGCCTCATGATCGAGCAGAAAAAGTACCGCGACGCCATCCGGCTCGCCAAGGACTTCCTGGCAAAATTCCCGACACACCCGGAAAAGACCCGGGCAGAGATGCTCGAAGTCGATGCTACGGCACAGCTCTCGGCGCCGCGCTACTCCCTGGGCGCGCTCATCCCCCAGACCGGACCGGCCGCCTTCTATGGAGACCGCGTGCTCAGGGGCATCCAGCTTGCCGTGCACAGCTACAACCTCAGAAACGCCGATAAACGCGTGGAGATCCTTGTCAGGGACACCGAAGGATCACCCGATAAAGCGGCTGCCGCACTTTCCGAACTCGCTCCCCAAGGCATCGTTGCGGCCATCGGACCGCTCCTGACGCGCGAAGTAGAGGCGCTTGCGCCGATCATCCAGCAGTTGCAGGTCCCGGTCATCACGCCTGCAGCCTCGGGCGCCGGACTGGGAGAGCTGAGCCCCTGGATCTTCAGAAATGCGCTTACGAACACGAGCCAGGCCCGGGCGGCTGCACAGTACGCCATCGACCAGAAGCTCAAAAAGGTCGTGATCATGTATCCCGACGATCCCTACGGCAGGGACTTGGCGCGCCTCTTTGCCCGTAACCTGGGGAACAAGGCCGACGTGCTCGCGACGGTCCCCTACCCCACGGAGACCAACGATTTCGGCCCCTATATCAAGCGCGTCATGGAGATCGACCTGCGCTCCCGCAGGATCCATATCCCGGAGGATGACGCCGAACGAAAAAAGCTTTTCCAGGACTACACGCCCAGCTTCGATTCCCTCTACCTTCCCGGCACCGCGGACCGGGTGGGCCTTCTGATCCCCCAGCTCGCGTTCTACAACATCACGGGCAAAAAACTGATCGGGTCCAACAACTGGCATACGCCTGACCTGCTCGAACGCGCCGGCCGCCATGCCGAAGGTGCGGTCTTTACCGACGGGTTCATGCCGGAGGACACTGCCCCTGCGGTAAAGGAATTTGTGGAAGCCTACCGTTCTGCGTACCAGGAAGAGCCGGATGTCCTCTCAGCGCAGGCCTTTGATGCCGCAATGATAGTCCTCTCATTGATCCAGGAACAGAAAGACACGCCAGCGGCCATTCGTGAAGGCTTTGCAGCGCTGAACGCCTACCCCGGCATCTCCGGAACGACCACGTTCAACGGGACCGGCGAAGCGCAGAAGAAGGTATTCCTTATCACGATCGACAGCGACGGATTCATTCCTGTAAAGGACTAATGCAAACTGCCGCCTGTTTCTTCTTGACACTCCTGCTCATTTCACTTACTATCAACGCGCTGCAAACGCGGCTTTTAACCGCAATAACCGCTTGCTGACGTAAACCTATGGAAGAACTGCACATCATACAAAAGATCGTGGTCATGGCCCCGCCGATCATCTTCGCCATTGTGCTGCACGAAGTGGCCCATGGCTGGGTGGCGAACAGGCTTGGCGACCACACGGCCCGCGACATGGGCAGATTGACCCTGAATCCGCTGTCCCATATCGATCTTTTCGGGACCATCCTGATGCCGCTCCTGCTGTTCTGGGCCACTGATGGCAGGATGGTCTTCGGGTATGCGAAGCCCGTCCCGATCAATCCGTACAATTTCCAAAACCCTAAAAAAGGCATGGCACTGTCATCGCTCGCCGGACCGGGGATCAACCTGGTCATGGCGATCTCCTTTGCCGTCATCCTGCGCCTGGTCCTGCCCGCCATCGCGCAGATCTCCCCCCGTGATGCATGGGACTGGTTTGGGCCTCCCCTGGTGCTGATGTGCCAGTCGGGCGTGATCATTAACGTGGTCCTGGGCGTGCTGAACATGATCCCCATTCCGCCGCTGGACGGGAGCAGAGTGGTCTACTGGCTTCTCCCCGACAAGCAGGCGGCACTGTACTACCAGTTGGAGCGGTATGGCTTCGTCATCCTTATGCTGTTGTTGGCGTTCAATATCCTCGGCAAGATCATCGGACCGCTCATCGATCCGTTGCTGTCGATCTTATTGGGGCCCTTTTACCAGTGAGGCAGACTATGGGACAAAATTTACGAAAATATCGGCGGCACCCCTCCTCGGAAGTGATCCTTTTTTCCGTACCCATTCTCGATATGCAGGGGGTTAAGAACATCAACACCAGCGGGCTTGCCCTGAATGTGAGCAGCGGCGGCGCGTGCATCAGGACCTCCTGTGCGCTGGAACCCGGCCACGTACTTTCGATCGTCGGCACACGGGGCATGAAAGCTGCCCTGGTAAAGTGGGTCCAGCAGGACAAAAATAATTATATCGCCGGGGTCATGAACGTTTGAATTCCGGCAGCAGACTCTGAATAACCTTCAGTCTTCAGCCTTAACACCTGAATGGCTGCCACTCCTAAAGGATCATCCATGAGCAAAAAAAGGGTTTTAAGCGGCATGCAGCCCAGCGGCCTCCTGCACCTCGGCAATCTTCTGGGAGCACTGGAGAACTGGCGCAAGCTCCAGGACCAGTACGAGTGCTACTACTTCATCGCGGACTGGCATGCCCTCACCACGAACTATGCCGACACGTCGAAGATCCGCACCCACGTCAAAGAGATGGTCATCGACTGGCTTTCGGCCGGCCTTGACCCGGAGAAAGCCGTGCTCTTCCAGCAGTCCCTCGTGCCCGAGCACGCAGTCCTGCACGTGCTGCTCTCCATGTCCACGCCGCTCCCCTGGCTCGAGCGGGTGCCGACCTATAAAGAGAAGATGGACCAGATCCATGACCGGGAAATGAACACCTACGGTTTCCTCGGCTACCCCGTGCTCCAGGCAGCGGATATTCTCATTTATAAAGCTCACTTCGTGCCCGTGGGCATCGACCAACTGCCCCATCTGGAGCTGACGCGCGAGATCGGCCGCAGGTTCGACCAGCTCTACGGCGAGATTTTTCCGGAACCGCAGCCGCTCATGACCGAGTATCCCAAGCTGCCGGGAACGGACGGCCGCAAGATGAGCAAGAGCTATGGTAATACTATCAACATGTCCGACAGCCCCGAAGCCATCACGAAGAAAGTGATGGCCATGGTGACCGACCCCGCGCGCGTACGCAGGAACGACCCCGGCAATCCCGATATCTGCCCGCTCTTCGCGCTCGACAAGATCTTCGCGCCCAAGGAATGGTGCGATCATGTGAACGTCGAATGCCGCCGCGCCGGCATCGGGTGCGTTGATGACAAGAAGGAGCTCTTGAAGCACCTTCTGGCCTACCTCAAACCGATGCAGGAGCGACGGCAGGAGCTGGTTGCCGACCCGAAACGGATCACCGATATCATCCAGGAAGGCTCCCGCAAGGCCCGCGTTATCGCTGCACAGACCCTGGCGGAAGTGAACGAGGCGATGAAGCTGTAGTCGAATACGTAGGGGCGGGTTTCAAACCCGCCCCTACAGGCCCACAAACTGTGAAATTACCATGGACGACCAAACACCTTCCTCATTCGATAACAAGACTATTCGCCGTAAAAAACCAGCCAAATTAGACCTCAAGATCTCTGCCGGAAAAAAGAAAAAGCTTACCAAAAACCAGCAGGCTTTCAACCGCCTGACGAAACGCATCGAGCAACTTCAGCAGGCGATCCGCAAGGACACGACAAAGCTCGAAACCGTGCTCAAGGCGTACAACGCGAGCATACCCAGCCTACAGCAGGAAATCTCCAAAAGCCGGCTTACCCTTGCCAAAGCCCTGGGTGAAACCACAAAAAAGTTAAAATTCGGCTCGCGTCAGGCCGACAATCTGCGCAAGGTCATCCTCCTCCTGTGCGATGAAGCGTTCGCCTATGTGGAGCCTGACCGGGAAACCGAACAGTTTTATAATGACTGGTCAGAATCTAATTATCGCGAAGAAGTTCAAAGTCAGAACCTCGCCATGAAGAAGGCCTTTGCAGAACATGCGAAAGACGCCTTCGGCATGGAGATCGATCTGGACGCGCTGGGCGATACTCCCGAGGAATTCACTCGTTTTGCCAGGCGCATACTGAACGAGTTCAAGAACAGCGAGAACCAGCAAAAGGAGCGATCCTTCGGGAAGAAAAAGTCGAAACAGCAGCTTGCGCGGGAAGAGCTGCGCCAAAAGGAGGAAGCCCATCAGCTCAAGAGCATGCGGAGCCTCTATCTTTCCCTGGCCAAGGCCCTGCACCCGGATATTGAAATGGACCTTTCGGAAAAGAAGCGAAAAGAAGAATTGATGAAGAAGGTGACCGCCGCCTATGCAGACAAGGACCTTTCCACGCTCCTCAAACTTGAGATGCAATGGGTCGCCTCGGAAACCCGCACACTCGACACGCTGCCGGATGAAAAGCTGAAACTCTATATAGCGTCGCTCAAAGAGCAGGCAGCCGCGCTCGAAGAGGAGCACGCATCGGTGTTCTATAATTCCCGGTTCTCGCCGATCAAAGACGTCTGGCATCTGACCGAACAGCAGGCAATTCACGAGATCCAGGCCTTGAAGCAGGACTGTGCCCGGCTGCATGAGTACATAAGCGATATGACCAAAGTTTGCTCCGATCCAAGCCGGAGGAAAGAGATCGTCGAGTTCGTGAAGGAATATATCGCGATGATGGGATCCGAACTCTCCGACCCCTTCCATGATTATCCCATGGATTTCTAAAAGCGTTGAGTAATTTTTGAATTGCCCGATAGATGCACTTCTTTGAGACACTTCAAGTTACAGGCTGTATTCTTGGCATACCCATAATACACTCATTCAACTCATTCAACCTCGCCATGAATCAGGAATATATTCTTGCAACATATGCCGGAAAAGCATATACATATAGATGAATCATAGAGGATTGCTAACCTGAAAAGATATATACCTGTATATGAAAACCTGTTATATACAGGCATATGGCTCTATATACTGGTATATGCTTTTATATATATGTAGATAGCAGCTTCCGTCCCATCAATAACTTGTTAGTTCTTAGAATCATACCTATGAATGTAATTTCTGATAAAAACGAAATTCTAAATTCCTCCGTATCAATTCAGGAAATTGATGGAAGCTTCGGCTTGGTCATGGAGTCAAGAGGCGGAGCCAAAGGAAAGTCGAATGAGAGGAATACGGACTATTCCATAGCTCTTGATACGATACTAAAAAGACTCAACGGAATTTGTCAATAACTTTGGGACACCCCGCAACCGAATTTAGTGTACTTTTTCCACGCTCACAGGGACCGGCTTCGGCTTATTAATCCAAACCGCGTCCGGCAATGAAGGAGGAACCGGGACTTT